>Ga0209172_10000140_pt1 | contig 218191 bp, 192 predicted proteins | sample LarsenN4metaG_FD_184113 | JGI IMG/M metagenome (GOLD analysis project Ga0209172, IMG submission 184113) | Hot spring sediment bacterial and archeal communities from British Columbia, Canada, to study Microbial Dark Matter (Phase II) - Larsen... ...
AGCCGTCGGCCGCGGAAACCGAGTCCAACAATTGGCAACGCAGGTCCGGCCTCGTCCGTGCCAGCGGACAGTCCCTTCGCGGGCGGGCCTCGTTCGACACCATCGGAGAAACCACGACATTCAGGGGAGGGGTGGCGCCCCCTCCGCTCCGCCTCGGGGGTGCTTCGCGAGGCGTGTGGGGGCGCCGGGGGAAGACCCGGTCGGCGCCTCAGTCAACGGTGTTAGGAGCCGGCACCGCCTTCACGAACTCCAGCGGCCCCAGCGCGGTGGCGAAGCCTTGGCGTGATGCGACGACGAAGCCCGCCTCCTCGAGCATCCGGGGGAGCAATCCGTGGATGAGGTCGGCAGCCTCCTCGAGCCGCGCAACCAAGGGCGCCAGCAGACGCATCGGGGCCGTCCGCGGCTGCCCGAAGTCGACGACGTGGAGCTCGCCGCCGGGCGCCAGGACCCGCCATACCTCGGCCAGCGCCGCCCGGCGCGTTTCCCGGTCGAGGTGGTGCATCATCATGCTCGCCAACACGCGATCGAACAACCCATCCCGATAGGGCAACGACGAGGCGAAGCCCTGGTCGAACGCGAGCGCCAGGCCCGACCGCCGGGCCTTGCGGCGCGCCCGTTCGAGGATCTCCGGGTCTGGATCGAGGCCGACGACATAGGCCTGGGGGTGGGCGCGCTTGATCCTGATCGTCAGCGTGCCCGTGCCGCACCCCAGGTCGAGCACACGCTGGCCGGCGGCGACCGACGCCTGCTCGATCAGCCGGCGCTTGAACGCCTCCTCGCGCATCACCCAGCGCAGCAACGGGTCGTAGAGCGGCGTCAGGCTGCGAAACCCGAGCGCCGGACGGAAACGCGGCGAGGCGTCCATCGGCGCTACGCCGCCAGTCGGAGGCGCCTCAGCCATTGCGCGTTGATCGCCACGATCACCGTGCTCAGCGACATGAACAGCGCGCCCAGCGCCGGCGTCAGCAGGACGCCCCACGGCGCCAGCACGCCCGCCGCCAGCGGCAGGGCGACGACGTTGTAGCCGGTCGCCCAGACCAGGTTCTGAATCATCTTGCGGTAGCTGGCGCGGCTCAGCTCGAAGATCTTGACGACGTCGAGCGGGTTGCTCTGAACCAGGATGATCCCTGCCGACTCGATGGCCACGTCCGTCCCGCTGCCGATGGCGATGCCGACGTCGGCCCGCGCCAGCGCCGGCGCGTCGTTGACGCCGTCCCCGACCATCGCCACGCGCCGACCCTGGCGCTGCAGGTCGGCGACTTGCTGGTCCTTATGTTCGGGCAGAACTTCGGCGAAGAACTCGTCGATGCCGAGCTCCTGCGCCACGGCCTGCGCCACGGCGCGGCTGTCGCCAGTCAGCATCGCTACCCGGACGCCCATGGCGTGCAGGAGGTCGACGGCGCGCTTGCTCTCCGGCCGCAGGACGTCGGCCAGCGCCAGCGCCGCCACCGGGACGCGATCCTGGAACAGGAAGACGACGCTCTGGCCGCGCGCGCTCGCCTGCCGCTCGAACGCCTGCAGCGGCGCCGGTGGCGCGGCGCCGAGTTGTTCGAGCATGCGCGGCCCGCCGACGTGCAGCTCGCGGCCGTCGAGCTCGGCCCGCACGCCGCGACCCTGGATGGCCTCGAAGCCGGAGACGCGCGGGACCGGAAGGCGGCGCTCCTCGGCGGTGCGGCGGATGGCGCGAGCGATGGTGTGCTCCGAATCGCCTTCGACGGCGGCGGTCAGGGCCAGCGCCTCGTCCGCCGTCCAGCCGTCGACGGTCGCCGTGCCGACCACGCCGAACTCGGCGCGGGTCAGCGTGCCGGTCTTGTCGAAGATGACTGTGTCGATCAGGCGGGCCTGCTCCAGCGCCAGGCGGTCGCGCACCAGAATGCCGTTGCGCGCGCCGAGGGCGGTGGTGATGGCGACGACCAGCGGGATCGCCAGGCCAAGCGCGTGCGGGCAGGCGATGACCAGCACCGTCGCCACCCGGGCGACGACCTCCACCTGAAACCCGACGGCGATGACCCACGCCACGGCCGTCAGCGCTGCCACGCCGAGGGCGATGTAGAACAGCCAGCCGGCGGCCTTGTCGGCCAGAATCTGGGTGCTCGACTTGGACTGCTGCGCCTGCTCGACCAGGCGCATGATGCCGGCCAGCGCCGTCTCGTCGCCGACGGCCGTGACGCGCACCCGCAGGCTGCCGTCACCGTTGATCGTGCCGGCGATGACTCGGTCGCCGGGCTTCTTGTCGACCGGGCGCGACTCGCCGGTCAGCATGGCCTCGCTGACCTGCGACTCGCCCTCGACCACTTCGCCGTCGGCCGGCAGGCTCGCCCCCGGCCGCACCAGCACCACATCGCCGGCGCGCAGCACGTGCACCGGCACCGTCTCTGTCCCGCCGTCGAGCAGCCGTTCGGCGGTATCGGGCATCAGGCGGGCCAGTTCCTGGAGGGCGCCGGACGCCTGCCGGACGCTACGGTTCTCGAGCCAGTGACCGAGCAGCATGATGTCGATCAGCGTCACCAGTTCCCAGAAGAAGGTTTCCCCGGGAAGGATGACCATCGCCGCCAGGCTGTAGACCAGGGCGACGGTGATGGCAAGCGAGATCAGCGTCATCATCCCCGGCTGGCGGTTGCGCAGCTCGGGGACGGCCATGCGCAGGAAGGGCACGCCGCCGTAGGCGAAGACGACGATCGAGAACAGCGGCGTGATCCACTGGCTGCCGGCGAATGCCGGGGGCCGGAAGCCGAGCCAGCCCTGGACGCTCGGGCTGTAGACGATGACGGGAATCGAAAGCACCAGCGAGGCCCAGAACAGACGGCGGAACAAAGCCTCGTGGCCGGTGTGGTCGACGTGGGCGCGGTGAGGCGCGGCGACGCGCGCCGGAGCGTGCTCCGCATGTGCGGGAGGTGCGTGGTGTGCTGGGGACGACACGTGCCTGGCGGCGGCGTGGGCTTCGTGCGCCTGCGACGCCCGTCGGGCTTCGCTCGGCTCGTGCTCCATCGAATGGCCTGAGTGATGATGGCTCTGGTCGGACATATCGCCTCCGCTGACGATCGCCCCGCCGGGGAGCACCGACGGCCCTGGGTCGTCACCGCACGACCCGGCTGAAGGCGGCCGCGACGCCAATCTACACGAAAAGGCACCCCGCGGAAGGGCGATCCTGGCGCGGTCGCGCCTCCGCCTCCTCCCCGCCCGCGACCCCGCCATATGGCGCGTCCCCCGTGGGCGTCGGCGCGGCAGAATGGAAGGGCCAAAGCGAGGAGGATCCCGATGAAACGAAGTGCCCTGTTGCTGTTGGTGGTGACGACCCTGTGGCTGGCGGCCTGTGCCTCGGCGCCCACCCCTCAGCCCGTCGAGCTCGTCATGACGGATTTCGCGTTCCGGCCGGCGTCGTTCGAAGTGCGCGCCGGGGTCCCGGTCGTGCTGACACTGGTCAACGACGGCACGGTCGAGCACGACTTCAGCATCCTGGAGATCCCGGTCGAATCCGTCACGGCGGCCGCGGAATCGACCGGCGAGCACGACATGCGGATGTCGGCGATGGAAATCGAGCCGCAGTTGCATGCTTCGGCGGCGGCCGGCGCCTCGAACACGCTGACCTTCACCCCCACCAAGCCCGGCACGTACGGCTTCTTCTGCACCGTCCCCGGCCACAAGGAGGCCGGCATGGTCGGGACGCTGACCGTTCTGGCGCCCTGAGGGCCTGGGCGAGTTCGAGAAAGGAGCGGCGAGATGTGTTGCATGATGGGTCATGGTACGAGCCACGCGCACGACCATGGCGCGGCCCGCGATGAGGCGGCGCAGCCGCCGCTAATGGAGATCTTGCGGAGGCGCTACGCTGCCGGCGAGATCACGCGCCCGCAGTTCGAAGAGATGAAGGCAACTCTCGGCCTGTCCCGGGCCGAAGACGCCGCCCCGGTCGGCGGGCACGACCACGCCTGGGAGGCAGGCTGATATGAGGCGGGGAATCTGGGTGGCGATCGTCGTCGGGGCACTGTTGTTCCTGGCCGCAGCCTGCCTCCCCTGGCTCCTTCCTGTCGGGTGGGATGCCTGGGGGATGGGACCGACGACGTGGGGGCACATGGGAGGCTGGAGCATGATGGGGATGATGTTCGTGTGGCCGGTGCTGTTGCTCGTCGTCCTAGGGGTCGTCGTAGCCGGCGCGGCATGGATCGCGCAGTCGTCGACGCGCGGCGGAGCGGGCGCGGCCCCGGCGGGCGAGGCGCCGCTCGACATCCTCAAGCGGCGCTACGCCGCCGGGGAAATCACCCGCGAGCAGTTCGACGAGATGCGTCGGACGCTTGGCGCCTGAGGGAAGCCCGCTCTCCGAAGGAGAGCGGGCTTCTTGTTCACTCCACCCAGTTCGACAGCACAGTCAACTGGCGCTCCGGTTCGATCGGGTCATTGGTGAAGACGGTGACCCGGAAGTTGTGGCGGCCGCCCATGTCGCCGTGCATCATGAACTGCATCCAGAGCTGCGTGCTCCCGCCCGGTTGGATGACCGTCGCACCGACGGCCGGGATGGGCGGTCAACACCCCTCGATGACCTCGATCGTCGGCGGCCGCGTCAGCCGCAGCGGCTGATCGCCGACGTTGGTCAGGTCGAAGGCCGCTTCGACGGTCCGGCCCAAGGGCACGTCGCCCAGGTCGACCGTCTCGCGATCAACCTTCAGCCGCGGCTGACCGGTGACTTCGACCGCCGCCTTTCGACCGCCGAGCGCAGCCAGCGCCGCCAGCAGCACAAGGACCCCGCCGCCGACCACGAGTAGGGTCGTCATCAAACCGGAACGCGAGCGCGACGTTCTACGTTTCGCTTGTCTCCCCATCGTCACTCCTCGAACTGAAACGTCCACAGATAGTCGGCCAGGGCCCAGGTCTGGGCCTCGGTGAAGATCGGTCCCCAGTAGGGCATGCCAGTGCCCATCCCGCCGCGCAGGATCTTGCCCTGCAGGAGGGCCGTGCTGGCGCCGAGCATGCGCGCCGGGTCGGTGAAATCGGCCGGGGATTCGGCTTGCGCCAGCGACTCCTCGTCGGCTGGCCGGCCGGCGAAGACGCCGCGACCGGTGCCGTCGAGCCCGTGGCAGGCGGCGCAGTTCGCGGCGAACAACTCGCCCCCCTGTTTGAGGGCCTCGCTGGTCGTCGTCGACCGCCACAGCGAGGCGACCAGGTCCCACACCTGCGCATCGCTCAGACCGACGGTCGACTCGGATCGACGCAGCGCTGCCCAGGTCTCGGCGGGCGGCTTCGAGATGAAGGCCTGGCGGGTGCGGTTCCCGGCGGGCAGAGTGACGCCCAGGGCGAGGCCGCGACGGGCCGAGGGTCGAGCCTGCGGCACGACGTCGCTCGAGTGCGGCGCGTCGATGTCGATGCCGAGTGTCTGGTAGAGCGGAGGCTCGACCGTCGCGGCGCCTGGATCGCCGCCGGCGACCTCGATCACGCCGCGCATGCGCCAGTGGTCCGGCCCGCACCAGCGCGTGCAGTAGTACGTGTACGTGCCGGGCTCGGAGAACTCGAGCGTCGTCTCGACGACCTGGCCCGGGGGCAGGTCGATCGGCGGCGCGGCGCTTCGCCCGATGGCGAAGCCGTGCACGACGTCGTCCGAGATCAGCCGCAGGCGCAACGGGACGCCCACCTCCGCCCGGACGACTGCCGGGAGCCACCCTCCGTCGCGTGCGACACGCGCGCGCAGGGTCACGGTCGACTCGGAGGACCGCGCCGACCACCAGGCTCCGGTCAGCACCAGCGGCAGGCCGAGGCCGACCAGCACGACCGAAGTGCGCGCGGCGTGCTCGGCCGTCAGCCGACGAAGACCCATAGCATCCCGACGCTGACCGTCAGGGCCAGCGTCAGCATCGGAGCCGCCAGGCGCAACCCGCCCTGCAATCCGTCGGCGGCGCGGCGGATGCGATGGCTCGACCAGGCGAGCCCGCCGGCGAGCAGCGCCGGCGGAAGCCAGAACGTCCACCCGCCGCCGAGGGGAGACCACGCAACACCCGCCGTGCCGAACAGGTTCCAGCCAAGACTGAGCGGATCGGAAGCGACCGGTCCGATGTACGAGATGTTGGCCAGCACGAACGACACGCTGAACGCCGCCCACGCCGCCAGGCCGAGCGGGACGAGGGAGGGGGCGAGCCGCCGCAGGGCGTCGCCAGACTCGGCCCGCGGCCCGGAGGCGACGCGAACCGCCAGGAGGAACAGGCCCGGCACGACGCCCAGGACGACGGCCAAGAACGCCACGGCGAACGCGAACCACTCCGCCGAGCCGACGTGCACCGCCGCCGAGCGAATCCCGTTCCAAGGCCCGAGCAGCACGACGGCGTAGACTAGGGCGCTCCCCAGCAGGATCAGGCTCTTGAGCGCCTCCCCGAGCGAACGCCAGGCGCGGCGCAGGTCCTCGCCCGGCGGGCGTAGGAAGACGCCGATGTTGTCGTACGGGCAGGTGCGCAGGCATTCGAGGCACAGGCCGCAGGAGACGTTCGTCGTCAGCGATGGGGGGTAGGCCTGCCACGGGCAGCCGTACCCGTGTGCGCTGCCGACGTAGCAGGTCTTCGGCGCATGCGTCGCGCACAGCCTCGGATCGCGGACGCGCAGCGCGACCGGTGCGGCCTGGGCGTACAGGCCGATGAACCCGCCCACCGGGCACAGGTAGCGGCAAAACGCGCGCCGCTCGAAAACAAGGCTGGTGGCGATCGCCAGCAGACCGAGGCCGAGGAGCAGCGCCGCCGTGAGCCGGGGCTGAGTCAGGACGGGCAGGCTGAAGAGCGCCACCAGGAGGAACGCCGCGTTCTGGAGGCCCATGCCGCGCAGGCGACGCGGCCACCGCAGGCCAAGGCCGAGGCCGCGCCCGCGCGGCGCCAGGAGCGCGCCGCGCTGGAGCCACTCGCCCGGCAGCGGCAGCGGGCACACACTGCACCAGGACCGGCCGAGCCACGGGACGAACGCCAGCATCAGCGCCGCCCACCACGCGATCCAAACGAGGACGGTCGCCGGGTTCCGGCTGCCGACGGGAGTGCCGAGGAGACCCGCCAGGATCACGATCAGCAGCCCGGCGAGCAGCGCGAGCTGCACCGCGAGCTGCGGACCGCGCGCCACCAGCAGGCGGCGGACGAACGCGAGGCGCGTCAGGTCGAGGCTGCTCACGGCGACGATCCGGCAGGCGGGCGGCGGTACAGGGCGAATCCGCCGGCGATCACGGCCAGCGCCAACAGCGCCAGCCCGAAGGCAAAGGGCCGGGGAGGCCCGACCCGCAGCCGGGCGGCCATGAACGGATGCAGCGGCCCGCAGGGAATCGAGCAGCGCATGCGGTAGACGCCCGGACGGTCGGCGCGGAAGGAGACGCGGGCCGGCCGGCCGGGATCGGCGGTCAGCGACACATCGTAGCCTTCGAGGTGTAGGCCGTGGACGGTGTCGCTCGAGGTCAGCTCGATTGTCACGTGATCGCCGACGTCGACGGCGAAGCTGGAAGGGAAGAAGGCGAAGTCGCGCGCCTCCATGCGCAACACACGCGGCGCTGCGGCCTGGCCGTCGGGGACGGCGGCGGGAAGAATCAGGGCGCCCGCCAGGGCGAAGGGGCCGATCGTGCGGCGAAGCGACGCAGGCAGCGACGGCATCCGGGTCAGCGCATGTTCGACGGTCCGAAGGCGGAGTAGGCGGCGTCGATCGCCGCCCGGATCTCGGGGACCGATCGGCCTTCGGCAAGCAAGCGCTTTGTGTCGAGCGTGATGTCGACGCAGATCGAGCAACCGAGGGCGTGCCCGTCGTACACCGGCTCGCCGGACTCGTTCAGGCCCGAGATGTAGCAGTCGTAATTCGAAGTGTGGCCGACGTTCCCGCACCCGCAGTAGCAGGGGATCTGGCCCAGGACCTCGGGATGCTCGTCCGCGAAGGCGTACGCCTGCCGGACGACGGCCGGCGCCTGGGCGATCTCAGCCGGCCAGTCGTGGGTCGCCGGCGCCGTGCTGCAGCCGGCGATCCAGCCCGCGGCCAGAAGGACCGCGGCCAGTGAGGCGGAGGTCGTCCGGTTCATCCGGGTTCGGGGCATCACGCGCGTCTCCTTCGGCGACCGGTAGGCCGATCGGTCCCAGTCTAGGCGGCCGAAGGAGATTCGCGAACCGGCGTTTCGCCCGGCGTCAGCCCGCCGTTCAGCGCGTGCCATCCGTCGTAATGAGGCCGACGGATGTCATGGGCGGCGTCGCCAGGCTGCGGCGAGGCAGGCGGCCGGTCGGAGGGGATGGTTCGGGGGCGAGCAGGGCGTCGACGACGCGACCGACGAGCGCCTTCGGCGGCATGGCATTGGGGTCGAGGACGATCTCGAAATGGGTGCGGGCGTCGCGGCTGTGCGCGGTCACGACGGCCGGCGGTCCGCTTTCGCCATAGACCAGCAGGACTGCGTAGCTGCAGGTGCAGTCTGCCGTCCCATGGTGGGGGCATCCACAGGCGTCGCCGGCGGCCTGGGCGGCGCGCAAGTCGAAGCTCCGGACGACGTGCAAGCCGCGACCGGCAAGCAGCGTTGTGGCGGCGCGAGCCGCCTCTTCGCCGCCGCACCAGAACTCGATCCGGGGGTTCATCCGTTCGACCCGACCCGAGGCTACGGCGTGCGGAGGGGCGAGGCCAGCGTGGAACGGCCGGCGCAGCGATGCGCCGTTCGGCGGGGGTCAGAGGGGTGGCCGGCGGTCGGCCGGTCGTGGGTGGGCCGTGGGGTGGCCCTCGCCTGGCACACAGCGGGCCCTTGTGTTCGATCAGGCGCCAGGGGCGGCTCGGTTTGGCAGGCGCCCTGAGCCCGTCGAAGGGCGCTTGGGGACGCCGCGGCGCGGCGCGAATAGGGCGTCGCCCTACACCGGTGCCGTCAGCACGATCGTCGTGCCGGCGCCGGGGTTCGAGCGGATGTCGAGCGCGGCCCCGATCAGTTGGGCACGTTCGTGCATCCCGAGCAGGCCGAAATGGCCGGCGGCGGCCAGGTCGGAAAGCGCCGGCGGCGTGAAGCCGCGGCCGTCGTCGCGGATCTCCAGCACGAACCGGCCGTTGGCGAACTCGACGCGCAACTCGATGTGCTCGGCGCCGGCATGGCGCCCGATGTTGCTCAGCGCCTCCTGCGCGATGCGGAAGACGGCGATCTCGCGCTCGGGCGATAGCCGCTGCGGGTCGCCGCGGGTCTCGAAGTGGACGGCGGCGCCGGTGGCCGCCTCGGTCTCGCGGGAGAGGATCTCGAGCGCCGCCAGCAGGCCGAGGTCCTCCAGGTAGATCGGGCGAAGACCGCGGATCACGCGGCGCAGCTCTTCCAGTAGGCTGGTCGTCAACCCGCGTACTTCGGCCAGGCGCTCCACGGCGTCGGTCTCGCCGTGGCCGACGGCACGCAGCGCGATTTGCGCCCGCTGGTCGAGGGCGATGAGCGACTGGACGGTCTGGTCGTGGAGCTCGCGCGCCAGCCGTCGGCGTTCCTCCTCCTGGGCGCGCGTCAGCGCGCCGACGTAGCCGCGGATCGCGTCGCGCGAGGCCCGCAGCTGTCGGGCCATCTCGACCAGCGTGGCCTGGAGGGACTTGATCTCGTCGATCCCGCCGACCGGCTCCTCGATCGACTCGAATCGGCTGCGGCCGAGGTCGGCTGCCCTGCGCTCGAGCGCCTGGAGCGGCTGGACGATCTGCCGCAATCCGAAGGCCACCGCCAGGACGGCGAAGACCAGCGCCGGGATCAGGACCAACGGCGCGGCCTGCGTCTGACGCAGCAGAGGGCTGTCGACCGACTCCCATGGTTCGGCGAGCACGAGCGTCCACCCGATCGGCTCGACCGGGTGATAGGCGACGACGACCTCGTGATCGGCATCGGTGTGGAAGGCGACGCCGCTGGCCCGGGTGCGCACGGCGCGAAGCGCCGGCGGATCGGCATCCTCCGTGCTTGGCCCCGCGGCGAACAGCACCCGGCCGTCGGCGTCGACGACCCAGGCGCCGAGGTCGGCCGTTTCGTCCAGGGCCTCGGACAGGACGGGTGCCGACAGTGCCCGCGGGCTCACAGCGCCGACCGCGAGCACGCCGGACGGGCCGCGGCTGGCCACGAGGACGAGCGTCTCGCCGGTCGCCGGGTCGGTGAAGGGCAGAGAGAAGACGGGCTCGCCGTCGGTAGCGGCGGACGCCACCTCTGCGAGCGGCCGATCTCGCCAGTGGCCGGATTCACCGGTCGAGGCGAGAACCCGGGCGTCGGCGTCGAGGATCGCCAGCCCGCCATCGAAGTCCTGGTGAAGGAAGGCGAAGCCGTCGAGGGCGGCCTGCGGCGACGCGGCCTCGCCGGCGAGGACCGCCATGGCGCGCACCGCCTCGGCTCTCGACTCGAGGTGCTGGCCGACGGCCTCGGCCGCGGCGTGGGCTGCCCGCGCTTCGCGCTGCCCGACCAGAGCGCGCATCGCCTGCGAGTGCAGCGACAGGCTGCCGAAGGCGATGACCAGCAGCAGCCCGGTCAGCGGCAGAACGGCGAAGAGGAACAGCTGCGGCGTCAGGCCGCGCCAGGCGGAGCGCAGGCGGGAAGGGCGCATGCGACGGTCAGTCGTCGGCCGGCTCGTCGAGCGAGGGCGCGATCCATCCCAGCGACACGGCGCGCATCACGGCCTCGGTGCGGCTGGCGGCGTGCAGCTTATCGTAGATGTTGGCCAGGTGACCCTGCACCGTGCGGTCGCTGATCGAGAGCTGCGCTCCGATCGCCTTGTTGGTGAACCCGCGCGCCGCCAGGCGCAGGACGTCGAGCTCGCGCTCGCTGAGCGACTCGGGCGGTAAGGGTGCCGAGTCGCGCGCCAGCTGCTGCATCATGCGCCGGGCGATGGCCGGGTCGAGGACCGACTTGCCCTCGTGGACCGCCCGCACCGCCTGGACGATGTCGTCGGCGTCGGCCGTCTTCAGCACGTAGCCATTGGCGCCGGCCTGGAGCACGGCCCGGACGTACGGCTCGTCGTCGTACGCCGTCAGCACCAGGATGCCGACCGGCAGGCGCTCGGCGCGCAGGGTGCGCGCCACGTCGATGCCGGATTTACCCGGCATCTGGATGTCGAGCACGACGACGTCCGGCCGATGCTGACGCGCCAGCCGCAGCGCCTCGTCGCCATCGGCCGCCTCGGCGACGACGCGGATGCCCGACGCCAGTTCGAGGAACTGGCGAATCCCCTGCCGGACGACGGCGTGGTCATCGGCCAGGACGACGCGGATCGACGGCGCGTCGTCGGCGCTCACGTCGCGCGCCCGGGGATGCTCATCCGTGTCCGGGTTCGTGGGCGGCGTGGCCGGCGGGCGGAGGGCCGAGGAACTTCTGCGGGTCGCGGTCGAAGCTGCGCTTGCAGCCGGGAGCGCAGAAGTAGTACGTCTTGCCGTTGACCTCCGACTTGATCGTCGCCGTCCGTTCGTCGACCTGCATGCCGCAGACCGGGTCGATGGCCATCGATCCACCTCCTCATCGTACTCGCGTCACGGATTGTGGTAGGTCAGCCACCACTGGTACTGGCGTTCCTCGATTCCCCACGAGGAGCGGATGAAGTTCAGCAGGTCGCCGGCCTGCGCTCGCGACAGGCGATCGCCGAAGGCAGGCATCTTCGACCCGAGCGCCCGGTCCCCGCCGCGCAGGATGATCTCGATCAACAGCGAATCGGGATGGTGCCAGGTGTGGCCGGTGGAGTCGTGGGGCGGCGGCGGGTAGGAGCCGTCGGCCAGCGGCACCTTCCAGTCGGGCGCGCCCTCGAGGTTGGCGCCGTGGCAGGCGGCGCACAACTCGGCGTACGCCGCGGCGCCGCGCGCCACGGACGCCGGGTCGGAGGTCGGCAGGGGTGGCGCCGGCGTTCCGAGGAGGACGACGGGGCGCCCGGCCGACGGGTACGCCTCCCGCCAGGTCAGGAACGCGGCGCCGGCGCCGAGAAGGAGCACCGCCGCCAGGAGTCGCACCCGGGAGGGCTTCAATCGCCTCACGCCGTGCCGTCACCGAAAGCCGCCTCAACTTGGGGCCACAGCAGGCCGGCGATCCCGAGACCGAACAGGACCCCCGTCGACCATCGCATCCAGGAATTGAAGGATCCGAGCGCGTCGCCGGCGTAGAACGAGGGCGGCAGCGCGTTGCCGGTGAGCGACGCCAGCCAGGCGTTGCTGTCGCGGAATCCGTTGCCGAGGCCGGCCAAATCGCTGACCAGATGGGACGTCCCGTCGACGGCCATCGGCACGAGCATCAGGCCGTAGGCCCACCAGGGCCAGCGCAGTCGCCGCAGCACGGGCCGGTAGAGTACGGTGAACGCCAGCAGGCTGAGGTACATCGACGACATCCGGTCGCTCCACGCCACTTTCCAGCCCATCTCGGGACTGCCGACGAACTGGCGCAGGAGCCGCGGGTCGTTCGTCGACTGCCAGGCCGCCTGGATTTCGGACAGCGAGTACGTCGGCCGCGAGCCGAACAGGAACAGCGAACGCTGCGGCAGCTGGTGACACTGAGTCGAGTAGACGGCGTAGATGGCGTTGGCCGCGCCGGTCCAGCCCAGGCGCATGAAGACCGGGGCCAGCCACGGCAGCCCGGCGTAGAGCGCGACCAGGACGGTGACCGCCGTCAGCCAGTGGCGGCGCAGCAGGCCGCCTCGGGCCGGCGCGAGCGCGGCCTGCTGCGGAGCGATGGGGACGGCGCGAGGGACATCGGCCATGAACGGCTACACGGCATTCTAAGTCTTCGCCAGGCGGCCCGACACCGCCAAACGGCGGAGGCGCCGTCGGCGATGCGGCTTCCTCAAGCGATTGACGACGACGTAGGTCTGCAGGCGGAGCCAGGCCTGCGGACCGGCGGCCCGCAAGGACCGGCGCGCCACGTCTGCCAGGGAGCGCGGCAGGCGCGCCACGTCGGACCAGTCGCGCAGGTAGTCGCGCAGCTCGGCGATCGAGTCCCAGTAACTGGAGGAGTAGAAGGCGCCGGCGTAGTCGAGCGTGAGCAGGCCGCGCGCCAGGATCTCGCCCAGCGCGCCATCGGCGGCCGGGTCGCCCGGATCGAACGCGGCCTCGTCGAGCCGGCCCAGCACGCGCGCCTCGCCGTCGACGACGAGCTCGAGCGGCCGGAACGGCAGGTAGGGACGGATGTCGAGGACCAGGCCGCCGGGGACGAGCGTTCGGGCGATCTCCTCCAGGGCATGGACCATGCCCTCGGGGACGACGCATCAGAGCGACCAGGCCAGGACGGCGACGTCGAACCGCTCCGCGGCGAACGGTAGCGCCCGGCTGTCGGCGACGACTCCGGCGATGCGCTGCCACAGCCCGGGAGGTCGGTCCTGCATCAGGTAGCCGACGGATTCGGCGTCGGTGTCGGCGCCGACGACCGATCGGGCACGCGCGGCGTAGGACCACGTCAGGCGTCCGTCGCCGACGCCGATCTCGAGCACGCGCGCGCCGGTCAGCTCGGAGACGTCGGCCAGGACGGCGGCTTCGTAGCCTTCCGGGTCGAAGGACGACGTCATCGCGCCGACGCGTGCTCCTCGAACGTCATCTCGCCGGCGCGGATCGGCACCTTGAGCCGGTTCTCGGCCGGCGTCAGCGGGCACGACCAGTTTTCGTTGTAGGCGCAGTACGGGTTGTAGGCGAAGTTGAAGTCGACGACGAATCGGCCGTCGGGGAGCTCCTCCGGTTCAAGATACCGGCCGGCGCCGTAGGTCTCGCGGCCGGCGAGCGCGTCGGCGAACGGCAGGAACGTGCCGAGTTCGTTGCGGTAGATCGTCAGGGCCGCCTCCTGGCCGTCGATCGTGAAGCGGAATCGGCCGAAGCGCTCGTACTCGGCAACGTCGCCGGTGCTGGTCTGCATACGAATCGTCTCCGGGTTCGGGAACCGCTCGACGTCCACCGTCAGCCGCAACGCAGGATTCTCGGGGAAGTAGCGCAGCCCGGTAAAGACGGCCTGCTGCTCCGGCGTCAGCGGGCTATGCGGGCTGTGGCGGAAGAACTCGTCCTTCTCCTGGCGAAAGGACTCGAGGTCGCTCATGGTCGCCTCCGCCGCGAGGATACCAGCATCTGGGCTAAGGGAGACGGACCCAGATCGTGCCCTGCGGAGTGTCGCGCAGCTCGATCCCGATTCCGCGCAGGCGGTCGCGCAGGCCGTCGGCCAGCGCCCACTCGCCTCGCTCGCGCAAGCCGGCGCGCAGTTCGATGAACAGTTCGACCAGGGGCCCGAAGTCGTCGGACGGGCCGTGCGAATCGGCGGCCTGCGCCGCCTGGAGAAGCACCGCGGCGAGGCCCTCGGGCGCGGCCGACGCCGCCAGGCGCAGGCCCGCGGCCACCTCGCCCGCCCCGATCCGCGCCGCCGCCTGGCCGAGCACGGCCGACGCCGGGGCGGGGCTCTGTTCGCGGCCTGGCTGGGCGCTCCCCGTCGGCGCCGGCGCCGGTGAGCGAAGGACGTCGAGGTCGAACTCCTCGCCGGCGGCGTATCGCATTTCGACGGCGCCGCGCAGGATCGACACGCCGCCCTTGCCGCGCACGCTGCCCGCCCCGCTCCGGAGGTCGAGGGTCACAGCGGTGTGCTCGTCGACTCCCAGGACGACGGCCGAAGCCGGCAGCAACGCCCGCAGTCGTTCGAAGCGCGCCAGCCCCATGAAGCAGGCCCGGGTATCGTGCGTGCCGCCCTCGGCGTTGTCCCAGTGGGGGACGATCGCCAGCTCGAAGCCGTACGGGCCCAGAAGGTCGAGGCCGGCCGACCAGGCCAGGGGCCGGCCGACCTTGTAGATCTCATACACGGGGAGGGCGTGGCGACCGAGAGCGATCGTCGCGGCGCTGGCGAAGACGAGCTGCGCCCCATCGCGCCAACGGGCGATCAGCGCCGCCAGGATCGGCGTGTCGCGCAGCTGCTCGACGGCGTACGTCGGACTGCCCGGTCCGGCGACGATGTAGTTGGCGGCGGTGAGGGCCGCCAGGGCTTCGGCCTGCATCTCCGGAGGGTCGTCGAGGTGGCGGTAGCGCGCCGGGCGCAGGTCGAGGCCGAGGCTGGTGCGGAAGTACTCCTGGAAGCGTGCGACGATCGCCTCGATGCCGAGCTCGAACCCGGCCGGGGTTTCGAGGAACACCGCGCGCGGCGCGGCCGGGCCGAGACGCTCGAGCAGCACGCGATGTGTCCGGACCATGCCGGCCGAGGCTTCGCCAGAGCCGATCAGAGTCAGCAGACCCGGGGCGCTCACCGCGAAGCAAGTATACCGGCATGGGGCGCGGTCCCGAGACGCGACGATCATGGCTCGGCGGACGTTGCTCGCTTCCGGGCTCCCATCACCCCTCCCCGGCGGGGCCGGTGGCGGGGGCCTGCCCGCAGGTTGGCCCCGCGAGGGCGGGTCGTCGGCGGCCGAGGCCGTGCTGATCCGCCTCGGACGCATCGTTAACCTTCTTCTATGAGGTGCCGGCTAGCATCAGCGGGAGAAGCCTGTTTCAGGCGAGGTGAGGTCATGTCGAAGACAGTCGGAATCGATCTGGGGACGACGAACAGCGTCGTTGCCGTGATGGAAGGCGGCTCGCCGACGGTCATCCCCACGGCCGAAGGCGGCAACCTGTGCCCGTCGGTCGTGGCGTTCACCAAGACCGGTGAGCGGCTCGTCGGCCAGACGGCCAAGCGCCAGGCGGTGGTCAACGCCGAGAACACGATCTACTCCATCAAGCGCTTCATCGGACGTCGCTACGACGAGACCGAGGTCGAGCGCAAGATGGTCTCCTACCAGGTCGTGCCCGGCCCGAACAACGACGTGCGCGTCAAGACGCCGGTCAACAAGCGCGAGTCGACGCCGCAGGAGATCTCGGCCATGATCCTGGCCAAACTCAAGGCCGATGCCGAGGCCTACCTGGGCGAGCCGGTGCGCCAGGCGGTGATCACCGTCCCGGCGTACTTCAACGACTCGCAACGCCAGGCGACCAAAGACGCCGGCCGCATCGCCGGGCTGGAGGTGCTGCGCATCATCCACGAGCCGACGGCCGCGGCGCTGGCCTACGGGCTCGACAAGAAGAGCAACGAGACCATCCTGGTGTTCGACCTGGGCGGCGGCACGTTCGACGTCAGCCTGCTCGAAGTCGGCGACGGCGTGGTCGAGGTCAAGGCCACCCACGGCGACACGCACCTGGGAGGCGACGACTGGGACCAGGTACTCCTGAACTACGTCGCCGACGAGTTCCAGAAGGAGCACGGCATCGGCCTGCGCGGCGATCGGCAGGCGCTCCAGCGCCTGCGCGAGGCGGCCGAGAAGGCCAAGGTCGAGCTGTCGTCGGTCAGCGAGGCCGAGATCAACCTGCCGTTCATTACCGCCGACGCCAGCGGCCCCAAGCACTTGCAGATCAGGATCACGCGCGCTCGCTTCGAGCAGCTCAGCGAGGCGCTGGTGGCGCGGTTGCGGGGGCCGGTGCAGGCGGTGCTGAAGGACGCCGGCCTGACGGCGGCCGGCATCGACGAGGTCGTCCTGGTCGGCGGCGCCACGCGCATGCCGATGGTCCAGGACCTGGTGCGCTCGCTGACCGGCAAGGAGCCGAACAAGGGCGTCAACCCCGACGAGGTGGTGGCGGTCGGGGCCGCCATTCAGGCCGGGGTGCTGGCGGGCGAAGTGCGCGATGTGTTGCTGCTCGACGTCACCCCGCTCTCGCTCGGCGTCGAGACGCTGGGCGGCGTGATGACGACGCTCATCGAGCGCAACACGACCATCCCGATCCGCAAGACGGAGGTCTTCTCGACGGCCGAAGACAACCAGACGGCGGTCGACATCCACGTGCTGCAGGGCGAGCGGCCGATGGCCGAGGACAACATGACCCTCGGTCGTTTCCGGCTGGACGGAATCCCGCCGGCGCCGCGCGGCGTCCCGCAGATCGAAGTCTCGTTCGACATCGACGCCAACGGCATTCTGAACGTCACCGCCCGCGACAAGGCCACCGGCCGCGAGCAGAAGGTCACCATCACCGCCTCGACCAACCTCAGCAAGCAGGACATCGAGCGCATGGTCGAGGAGGCCAAGCGCCACGGCGCCGAGGACAAGAAGCGGCGCGAGCTGGTCGAGACGCGCAACCAGGCCGACGCCACGGCCTACGCCGCCGAGAAGGCGCTGCGCGACCTGGGCGACAAGGTGCCGGCCGCCGATCGCACGCGCATCGAAGCCAAGGTGCGCGAGCTGCGCGAAGCGATGCCGGGCGACGACGCGGCGCGCATCCGCCGCCTGACGGAGGAAGTCCAGCAGGCGAGCCACGCGCTAGGCCAGCAGATGTACGCGCAGGCGGCCGCGTCGGGCGGTGGCCGCTCCAACGGCGGGTCGCCGGAGGACGTTGTCGAGGGCGAGTTCCGCGAAGCGTAGGAACCTGCCACGCCGCATCGGAGTCCTGTACTCCGCCTTCACGATCGGGCGTGTCAACCGCGGCCGGATCCAGGTCGTTGAGGTCGGCAGCGACGGTCCTCGGGATGTGCCTGGACGAACCGCCAACGACCTGGGACTCGCGCGGAAGCGGCGTCCGTAGAGAAGGCGGAGTTCAGGATGCCCACCACGAACGGCACCTCGGAAGCCGGGGCGGCGCTTCTTCGCCGCCGGCGTAGGACGTTCGTCAGGCTGGCGCGCTTGAGCCGCGCCTGCCGGGCGCGCTATAATAGCCAGGCCAGGCGGGACATCCGACCCCTCGAGCGGCGGCCTCGCCCGGCCGCCCATCGCCTGGCAGGAGGCGGTCGACGGTGCCCGTTCCCCGTTACGCTTACTTCCAGGGAAGGATCGTACCTTATACCGAAGCCAGGGTCGGGGTGATGAACCACACCCTGAACTACGGCACGGGCGTGTTCGGCGGAATCCGCGGCTACTGGAATCCCGAAGAAGAGCAGTTGTTCATCTTCCGCCTGGCCGACCATCTGCAACGCCTGTTGCGATCGGCGCAGCTGATCCAGGCCGAGATCGGGCTCGACGTCGAGGAGTTGCGCCACCTGACGGTCGACCTCGCCCAGCGCGAGGGCCTGCGGCAGGATTGCTACATCCGCCCACTGATCTACAACACCGACGAGATCATCGGGGTCCGGCTGCACGACCTGCATCCCGACCTGGCGATGTTCGTCGTGCCCTTCGATCGCTATGTCGAGAACGACACCAACGCCCACGTGACGGTCTCCTCCTGGCGCCGGCTGGACGACAACTCGCTCCCGGCGCGCGGCAAGATCACCGGCGCCTACGTCAGCTCGGCCTTCATCAAGACCGACGCCGTGCGCTCCGGCTTCGACGAGGCGCTCGTCCTCGGCCAGGACGGCCACGTCTCGGAGGGCAGCGCCGAGAACGTGTTCATCGTGCGCGACGACGTGCTGATCACGCCGCCCGTCAGCGACAACATCCTGGAGGGCATCACCCGGCGCACGGTGATGACCCTGGCGCAGGAGGAACTCGGCCTGCGCGTCGTCGAGCGGCCGATCGACCGCAGCGAGGTCTACATCTGCGACGAGTTGTTCCTCACCGGCACCGCCGCCCAGGTCACGGCCGTGACGCGCGTCGATCATCGGCCGGTCGGCGCGGGCGTGATGGGGCCGGTGACGTCGCAGCTGCGGCAGCTCTACGCCGCCGTCGTGCGCGCCCGGCTGAAGAAGTACCGGCACTGGAACGAACCGGTCTACGCCAGCGTGCCGTCCCCGGCCGTTTGATCCGGCCGTCCGCGGTCTGCCATCGGCCATCAGCCCTCGGGGGTGCCCCCTCCCCGGGGGCTTGCGCTTGTCGCTGAGCGCCGACCACCCAACCCCTTCCCATGGACGTCGCGCCTCCCCGCGCCCTCGGACTGCTGATCGGCGTCGCCCTGCTGCTGGCGGGGGTGGCGGCCGTCGTCCTGGGGCTAGGCGAGCTGGTCGAAGCCGAGATCTCGCCGGCGCTGGTGCTGTGGGCGGCGCTTCCCATCGCCGGGGCCGGCGTGGCGGGTATCGCCGCCTACCGGCTGTACGGGCTGGCGACGGCGCGCTATGCCGTGGACCGCGACGGCATCGGCATCCGCTGGGGGCTGGCGCTGGAGGAGATGCCGCTCGGGCAGGCGCGAGTGGAGCGTCCTCCGCAGGATCGGCTCGCGAGCCTGCGCCCGCGCGGCGGCGTTCGCTGGCCGGGGTGCGTCGTCGGGACACAGGACGTCCCCGGCCTCGGCCCGGTCGAGTTCTTTGCCACGCGCGGGGGATCGGGCCTGTTGCTCGTCCGTTCGGCCGAGCGGACGCTGGCCATCTCCCCGCCCGACCCAGAGGCGTTCCTGCGGGCGTTCACTGCCGCCCTGCGGCAGGGTTCGCTCCGTCCGGTGACGCCGGTCTCGTCGCGGCCCGATCTCTTCGCCACCAGGCTCTGGCGCGACCCCGCGGCGCGGCTGCTGATCTTCGTCGGCACCGGATTGCCGCTGGTGCTTCTCGGGTTCCTCGGGTTGCGAGCATCTTCCCTCCCGAAGGCCGTTCCGTTCGGGTTCGACGCGCAAGGGCTGCCGGACTCGCCGGCGCCTCCCGGACGGCTCCTGCTCCTCCCGTTGATCGGCGGACTGTGCTGGACGATCGACCTTGCTCTGGGCTCCGCCTTCTATCGTCGGCAGTCCGACCGGATCCTGGGCTACGCCATGTGGGGGCTGGGGATCGTCGTCAACCTGTTGCTGTGGGCGGCAGCGATCGCGCTCATCTCCGCTGCGGCATCCGGTTTCTGATACGCTTGCTCCGGTCGGGATGTCTGTCCACACCCACCCCCCAGCGCCGGAAGGCTTTTCCACAGGCTGGCCCTCGCTTATCCACAGCCTGCTGGGGATGACATGGTGACCTGGCCGGCCGTCGGCCTTGGCTTCCTGCTGGCGATCGCGGTCGCGTTCGCCGCGTGCCGCCTGCGCTCGCTGACGGGTCGCGGCGCCGCAGCGGCCGTCGTCGTCGGCGGCCTGACGTTCGGCGTCGGCGGGCCCCTGGCGGGTGCGCTTCTGCTCCTGTTCTTCGTCAGTTCGACCCTGTTGTCGAATTTGGGCGAGCGCAACAAGTCGGGGGTGGCCGCCGGGTTCGAGAAGGGCAGTCGCCGCGACGACGGCCAGGTGCTGGCCAACGGAGGCGCGGCGGCGTTGCTGAGCGTCGCCTATGGGATCTGGCGCGATCCGCTCGCGCTGGCGGGGCTGGTGGGCGCGCTGGCGGCGGTGACGGCCGACACGTGGTCGACGGAGGTCGGTGTGCTGGCGCGCCGGCCGCCGCGTCTCGTGACGACCTGGCGCGAGGTGGCGGCCGGGACATCGGGCGCCGTCACGCCGGAGGGTCTGCTGGCCGGTGCCGCCGGGGCGGCGCTGATCGGGGTCTCCGCCTGGCTCGGCGCCGGCCGGCCGGCGCTGGTCGGCGCGGCCATCGTGGGAGGCGTCCTCGGCTCGCTGGTGGACAGCCTGCTCGGAGCGACGGCGCAGGCGATGTACTTCTGCCCGACGTGCCGCAGGCAGACCGAGCGTCATCCGTTGCACGGCTGCGGCACCCCGACGACGCGCAGCCGCGGCCTGCCGTGGCTGCGCAACGACGCCGTCAACGTGGCGGCGTCGCTGACGGGCGCGGCGGCGGCGGCGCTGGTGTGGCTGGCTGCCGCGGCGCCGATCCCCGGTGTATCCTAGAGACAGGGAGGCCGCCATGCAGTCCACTGGCCGCGACGACATCCGGCGCTTGCTCAAGACCTTCGGCGTGCGCGCCGATGAGGTTGTCATCGCTCATCTGGCGCGCTTCCGGCCGCCGGGAGGGCTGCGCATCGCTCTCATCCTGGAGGACCGCACCGACTACAGAGGGAGCCCCCCGCCGGAACGCCTTCACCTCGAGATCGAAGGCACGGTGAGCGCGTGAGGAGCGATCGGCTTTCCGCCGTCCGTTGCGTGTCGGCGGGAGGGGCACCCCGCGACCGCGCTGCCGGCGGTTGGCCACCGGCCACCGGCTCGACATGACTCACGACCGCGTCCTCGGCGTCATCCTGGGCGGCGGCCGCGGCAGTCGGTTGTGGCCGCTGACACGCGACCGCGCCAAGCCGGCGGTGCCGATCGCCGGCAAGTACCGCCTGATCGACATCCCGCTCAGCAACTGCCTGAACTCCGGCGTCCACGAAGTCGCCATCCTGACGCAGTTCAAGTCGGCCTCGCTCCATCGCCACATCGCCCAGACGTACACCTTCGACATGTTCCATCCCGGTTGGGTGCAGATCCTGGCGGCGGAGCAGACGACGACGAACCTGGACTGGTATCAGGGGACGGCCGACGCCGTCCGCAAGCAGCTCTTCGAGATCGAGGTGACCGGCGCCGAGAACCTGCTGATCCTGGCCGGCGACCACCTATACCGCATGGACTACGGGGGGCTGCTCGCGTCCCACCGCGAGGCGGAGGCCGACGTGACCGTCGCCGTGCGGCCGGTGTCGCGGCGGGACGCCCCGCGCTTCGGCATCCTGCGCATGGCCGGCGACGGGCGGATCACGGACTTCGCCGAGAAGCCGCGCGACGACTCCCTGCTCCACGGCCTGATCAGCCGGGACGACGCGGAGCGGCCCCTGCTCGGGTCGATGGGCATCTACGTCTTCCGCAGGCGGGCTCTGGTCGAGTTGTTGCAGGCCCCGCACGACGACTTCGGGCACGACGTCCTGCCGGCGGCGATCCACTCCCACCGAGTCATCGGCTACACCTTCGATGAGTACTGGGAGGATATCGGCGACATCCGCTCCTTCTACGAGGCCAACCTGGCGCTGGCGCGCCCCGATCCGCCGTTCAGCTTCCACGACCCGGAGCGCCCGATCTACACCCGGCCGCGGCTGCTGGCGGCGTCGCGCATCTACGACGTGCGGCTCGATCGGGTGCTGCTGGCGGACGGCTGCATCGTGCAGGGGGCCGAGATCAGCAACGCCGTCGTCGGGATCCGTAGCATCATCGGCGACGGAGTCCGCCTGCGCGACACCGTGGTGATGGGCGCCGACTTCTACGAACCGGAGGAGCGCTTTCCGCCGGCGGCCGGGCCGCCGATCGGGATCGGCGAGGGCTGCGACATCGCCGGCGCCATCATCGACAAGAACGCCCGCATCGGGCCCGGGGTGCGCATCGCGCCGTTCCCGCCGGGCTCGCAGCGCGACGAGCCGATGTGGTCGGTGCGCGACGGGATCGTCGTCGTGCCGAAGAACGCCGTTCTGCCAGCCGGGACGACCATCGGGCCCGGCGCGTGACCTCCGCCCCGAACCCTCCCCTGTCCCACACGACACGTTCGACAGAGGATGCGGTGGGGGGTTGTTGACGCTCCCTGGCACCGGCCTTAGAATAGCGGGACGCTACGCCTCCGGCCTGCCTTGCGGCCGGATCGTCCCGGCGCCCGGCGAAGCGGTGCACGGAACCCGCGCCGGGGAGGAGGTGCTGCGACCCCAAGTTCGCCTCTGGCTTGCATCCCTGATCGTCCCTGAACCTCTTGGAGGAGAGAGCAGTGAAACGCCACACGTTGTTTGCTGTCCTGAGCATGCTGGTGATCGCCAGCCTGGCGCTCGCCGCGTGCGGCACGCCGGCCACCGAGGCGCCGACCGAGGCGCCGGAGCCGACGGCCGTCCCCGCCCCCGCATTGCCGTACGAGGTCAAGCCCTTCAGTGAGCCGATGGTGCTCGACGCCGGCAACTGCGACTACGGCGGCGCGGTGCGCTCGGTCGAAGCCGTCGACGAGTTCACCGTCGTCTTCACCCTGTGCGGGCCCGATCCGGCCTTCCTGTCGAAGATGGGCTTCTCCGTTTTCGGCATTTACCCGCAGGAATGGCTCGAGTGGGCGACGCTGCCCGAGAACGTCGAGGCCCGCCTGTCGGCGCCGGTCGGCACCGGCCCGTACATGGTCGACGAATGGGTGCGCGGCGAGAGCCTGACCTTCACCGCCAACCCGAACTACTGGGGCACGCCGGCCAAGGCCGATACGCTCGTCTTGCGCTGGAGCACCGAGTCGGCGGCGCGCGTCCTCGAGCTTCAGTCGGGTACGGTCTCCGGCATCGATAACCCCGGCCCGGATGACTTCGCCGTGATCGAGGCCGATCCCAACCTGGTGCTCCAGGAGCGCCCGGCGCTCAACATCTTCTACATCGCCATGACCAACACCTTTGAGCCGTGGGACGACGTCAACGTGCGCAAGGCGATCGCCATGGGCATCGACCGCCAGCGTATCGTCGACACGTTCTACCCGCGCGGCTCGGAGGTGGCGTCGCACTTCACCCCGTGCGCCATTCCCAACGGCTGCACCGGCGAGGAGTGGTACGAGTTCGATCCCGAGGCGGCGCGCCAGCTGCTGGCCGACGCCGGCTTCCCCGACGGCTTCTCGACCAAGCTCTACTACCGCGACGTCGTGCGCGGCTACCTGCCGGAAGTCAGCCGGGTGGCCGAAGACATCCAGGCTCAGTTGCGCGACAACCTGGGGATCGAGGCCGAGATCGTCGTCATGGAGTCGGGCGCCTTCATCGAAGAGTCGACTGCCGGCCGGCTGGACGGGCTCTACCTGCTTGGCTGGGGGGCCGACTACCCGCACGTGACGAACTTCCTCGACTTCCACTTCGGCGCGGCCAATCCGCAGTTCGGCACACCGCACCCGGAGATCTACGAAGTCCTCCAGGAGGCCGCCCAGATCGCCGATCCGGCCGAGGCCGAGCCGCTGTACGTCGAGGCCAACAACGCCATCAAGGCCCTCGTGCCGATGGTGCCGGTGGCGCACGGCGGCAACGCCGCCGCCTACCTGGCGACCGTCGACGTGCCGCAGGCCAGCCCGCTGACTGAGGAGCGCTTCGCCTTCTCGTCGGACGGCGATGAGACGTTCGTCTTCATGCAGAACGCCGAGCCGATCAGCCTGTTCTGCGCCGACGAGACGGACGGCGAGTCGCTGCGTGGCTGCACCCAGATCATGGAAGGGCTGTACGCCTACGTCGTCAACGACACGGCCCTCGAGCCGGCGCTCGCCGAATCGTGCGACCCGAACGAGGACCTGTCGGTCTGGACCTGCCAGCTGCGGCAGGGCGTGCTCTTCCACGACGGGACGCCGTTCGACGCCAACGACGTGGTGGCGACGTTCACCATGGGTCTCGACGCCTCGTCGCCGCTGCACCAGGGCAACACCAACGCGTGGGAGTACTACGCCTACCTGTGGGTGGCCCTGATGAACGCCGAGTAGGCCCGGCCTACTGAGGATGAGCCCGAACCCGCGGGATGGGCGGTGCCCGACCGGCCGTCCATCCCGCGGATCTCTTAACCCGGAGGCCGCCTCGCGAGTCGTGTCATGATCCAGTACGTCATCCGCCGGCTGCTGGCTTCGATCCCGGTGCTGCTCGGCATCCTGGTGGTCGTCTTCCTGCTGGCGCGCCTGATCCCCGGCGATGCCTGCAAGGCGATGCTCGGCGAGAAAGCGACGGCCGAGGCCTGTGAGCGGTTCAACCGGGCCAACGGCCTCGACAAGCCCGTCATCAATTGCATCGCCTCCGTCCGGCCGCTTCGCCTCGGCGGGTGCCTGGTCAACCCGTTCGAGACCCAGTTCTTCATCTATGCCGGCAACCTGCTGCAGGGGGATTTCGGCCAGTCGATCCGCTTCAGCCGGCCGGTGACGATCATCCTGGCCGAGCGCCTGCCGACGACGATCGAGCTCAGCCTGGCCGCGCTGACCATCGCCATTGTGGTGGGCATTCCGCTGGGCGTGATTTCGGCCGTCAAGCACAACTCGCCGGCGGACGTCGCCACGATGATCGGCGCCAACATCGGAGTCTCGATGCCCGTCTTCTGGCTCGGGCTGATGCTGGCCTACCTGTTCTCGGTCGTGCTCGGCTTGCTGCCGCCCTCCGGCCGGATCACGGCCGGCATGGCCTCGGCGCCGTTCTACGATGTGTGGGGTTGGGCGGTCGATGCGGCGACGCCGCGCTACAAGGTGTTGGAGTTCTTCGCCAACCTGTACCTCCTCAACTCGCTGGTCACCGGCCAGTGGGAGGTGCTGCGGGACGTGCTGCGCCACCTGATCCTGCCGGCGGCGGCGCTGGCGACGATCCCGTTGGCGATCATCGCCCGCATGACGCGCTCGAGCCTGCTCGACGTGCTCGGGCAGGACTACGTGCGCGCCGCCAAGGCCAAGGGCGTGCCGCGCGCCGCGGTCGTGCTCAAGCACGCCTTCCGCAATGCCCTGCTGCCGGTGGTGACGATCATCGGCCTGTCGCTCGGCTCGCTGCTCGGCGGCGCCGTGCTGACCGAGACCGTCTTCGGCCTGGCCGGGGTGGGGCGGATCCTGTTCGAGGCCATCACCGCCCGTGATTACCCGATCATCCAGGCCTTCACGCTCGTCATCGCCGTCGGGTACGTTGGCATCAACCTGCTGGTCGATCTGTCCTACACCTACCTCGACCCGCGCATCCGGCTCAAGTAGCGCATGGCCACCGCCGCCCCCGCCCCGCGCCTGCTCTCGGCCGAGGGCCTGTCCGACAGGCCGGTCAGCCTGTGGCGCACCACGTGGCGCCGCCTCTTCCAGCGACGCTCGGCGATCGTCGGCCTGACGATCCTGATCGCGCTGGTGCTGACGGCGATCTTTGCCCCGTGGATCGCGCCGTACGATCCGACGGACGATCTCATCGGCGACGAGCCGGTCGAGGCCCGGCAACCGCCGTGCATCCATCTGCTGGGCTGCCCGGCCGACCAGCCGCAGCATCTGATGGGCATCGACAGCAACGTGCGCGACCTGTTCAGCCGCGTGGTCTACGGCACGCGCTACTCGCTGGTCATCGGCTTCACCGCCGTCGGTTTCGCCGTCGTCGTCGGGACGTTGCTCGGCGCGCTGGCCGGGATGCTCGGCGGCACGATCGACAACGTCATCATGCGCGTGATGGACGTGTTGCTGGCCTTCCCGGCGTTGCTGCTGGCGATCGCCATCGTCGCCGTCCTCGGCCCGGGCCTGACCAATGCCCTGCTCGCCATCGGCATCGTCTCGATCCCGATCTACGCCCGGGTGATGCGCGCCAGCGTCCTGAGCACGCGCGAGATGGATTTCGTCTCTGCCTCGCGCGCCCTGGGCGAGGGGACGCTCGGCATCCTGTTCCGGGTGGTGTTGCCCAACGCCATGACCCCGCTGATCGTCGTTGCCACGCTCGGCATCGCCACGGCGATCCTCGACGCCGCGGCGCTGTCGTTCCTCGGTCTGGGGGCGCAGCCGCCGACGCCGGAATGGGGCTCGATGCTCGGCAAGGACCGCAACCAGGTCTTCACCGCGCCGCACCTGGTCTTCTTCCCCGGCCTGGCGATCATGCTGACCGTGCTCTCGTTCAACCTTCTCGGCGACGGCCTGCGCGACGCCCTCGACCCCCGGCTGGGACGGAAGGGGACGAAGCTGGGAGAGGCCTAGAGGCCAGCCGCCGGTGGGCGGCCCGGCGTCCTGCGACGGGCTCCGGACGCCTCGTTTGATGCTAGGCGCGCTGAGCATGCCTGCCCTGAGCAAGGCGAAGGGTCGAAACGGGCCGGCCTGCCAGCCCCGGCGTCCTTCGACGGGCTCATGACGCCTTCGGTCTCCGTCCTCCTCCCGTGTTATGACGCGGCTGGCACGATCGACGAGGCGATCGAGTCGATCCTGGCGCAAACCCACGCCGACTTCGAACTGATCGCCGTCGACGATGGCTCGACCGACTCGACTCGGGTGCGGCTCGAGACGTGGGCGCGGCGCGAGCGGCGCCTGACCGTCGTGGCGCGGCCCCACGCGGGATTGGTCGAAGCGCTGCGTGCGGGGATGGCCGCGTGCCGGGCGCCGCTCGTGGCGCGCATGGATGCCGACGACCGCGCCCACCCCGAGCGGCTCCAGCGTCAGGTCGAGTTCCTCGCCGAGCGTCCGGAGATCGCCGTCGCGGGCAGCCTGATCGAGGGTTTCCCTGCGGGCGACGTCCGGGAGGGGTTTCGCCTGTACATCGAGTGGCTCAACGCGCTGGCCGACCCGGACGACATCGCCCGCGAGATCTTCATCGAAAGCCCGCTAGCGCATCCGTCGGTGATGATGCGTCGGGATTGGGTCGAGCTGGTCGGCGGGTATCAGGATCGCGGCTGGCCGGAGGACTACGACCTGTGGCTGCGCCTGCACCTGGCCGGGGCGCGCTTCGCCAAGGTGCGGCGCGTGCTGCTGGCGTGGCGGGAGCATCCGGCGCGAGCGACGCGCACCGACCGGCGCTACGCGGTCGAGAACTTCCTGCGGGCCAAGGCCCACTACCTGATGCTGGGGCCGCTCGCCGGCCGGGAGTCGGTCGTCGTGTGGGGAGCCGGGCAGATGGGCCGGCGGCTGGCGAAGCGCCTGGTGCGCAACGGCGCGCCGCTGGCGGGTTTCGTCGACATCGACCCGGCGAAGATCGGGCGCGTGCGGCGCGGCGTGCCGATCTTCGCGCCGAGCGAGCTGCCTGGGCGCTGGCGGTCGCTGCCGCGCCCGGCGCTCTTGGCGGCGGTCGGGTCGCGCAGGGCGCGGGCGCTCATCCGCGCCCAACTCGGCGAGATGGGCCTGGTGGAAGGCCGAGATTGGTGGGCCGCGGCGTGAGATGCGGCCCGACGACGCGCCCGGCCCTGACGGCGGCGCTGCCGGTGGCTCCGCAGCACGCTCACGTGCCGAAGGCCCGTACCCTCGGCCACGCGTGAGCGGCGAAGAGGACGGCTGCCGCCAGTTCGAGCAGGCGACCCACGGCCACCGACTCCGGCGGCAACCCGAGGAAGCGGTGCCAGGCCGTCAGGTGCAGCCCGAAGTTGAGGGCCAGGACCGAGGCCCAGGCGATCGCCGGGCGTCCGCGCGGCTCGCCCTCCGAGAATCGGGGCAGGATCCAGTAGGCAACGCCCATCGCCAGCTGAATCATCCACCCGACGAGCAGGAGCTCGCGATGGGTAGGCAGCAGCCCGCGCAGGTGCGGCGAAAGCGGCATGCCTTTGTCCCACAGGATCAGGGCGCCGAACGTCGCGCCGATCGCCAGGTGAACGAGCGCCGCCCGCACGGCGACGACGGTCAGCCGCGGCAAGTCACCGCTCCTTGACGCGCGCCCAGGTGTTGCCGACGAAGGCCAGCGCCGCCAGCCACTGCAACACGGCCGAGGCCGGCAAGGCCCAGGCGGCGCTCGCCGTCAGACCCGCGGCGGCGAGCGGCTCGCCAACCAGGCGCAGGACAAGCCCGAAGTTCAGGCAGCCGTACGTCGCCCAGCCGAGATGCTCGCTGCCGCGTGGTTTCTCGAGGCTGGCCTTGGGGAACATCCAGAAGACGACACCGAAGATGAGCTGCGTGAGCCAGCCGACCGTCAGCGCGTGGAGCTCAAAGGCGCGCAGTCCGGCGAGCAGCCGGGGCGCGGGCAGGGCGCTGCTGAAGGGCGAGGCGGCCTGGATGACCATGCCGATCGCCAGCCAGGCGAAGGACGAACGGATCATCCAGCGCGTGAGAGTCGGCATCGAGGTCCCCCCGCGGGGTCGGGCCCGGCGTCCTTCGACAGGCTCAGGATGCCTCCACCCTGAACACGCGAAGCGCTTCGGCCCAACGGGCGCCTCGCGTGTCACCCCAATAGCGTCAGCAGCATCACGACCTCGTCCTCGGCGAAGATCGAATGCGGCATGTGGGCGGGCAGGCGGACCCACGTGCCCGGCCCGGCCTCGGCCGCCTTGCCGCCGAGCACGAGCCGGGCGCGGCCGCGCAGGAAGTGCAGCAAGGCCGGCCGTGCCGCCGTGTGTTCCGTCAGCTCTTGCCCCGGGGCGAATCCGAAAAGCGTCACGCGTGCATCGTCGCCGCTGTATACCGACCGGCTGACGATCGTATCGGGCGTGACCGCCGGCAGCAGCCCCATCAGGTCTTCGAAGTATGTGGCCGCGTCCGTCATGAGAGACTCCGTGGAGCGGTCGATGCGCTGGGCGTTGCGAGCGAACGGTTCGGGCGGTTCGCCGCGGACGACTCGTGCGGCGGGCCGCCAGAGACGGCGGCCCGCCATGCGCGTTCCATCCGAACGATGCCTCCCGGCCTGCGACTAGGCCGCCGGCTTGCCTCCGGTGTCCTGGTCGGACTCCTGAGAGTCGTCGCCCTTGCCAGCCAACCCTTCCCGGAAGGCGCGGATACCTTTGCCGAGTTCGCCGCCGACCTTGGAGATCCGGCCGACCCCGAAGATCAACAGGACGATCCCCAGAATGATGAGCAGCTCGAGCGGCCCGATGCTTCGAAACATGGTTCCTTCCTCGCTGCCGGCGGCTAGTTCCCGCCGGCAGCCGCCATTATAGACCCGCTTGCCCGTGGCAGCCGCGCAACCCGTCTGGGCGGAGTTTAGCGGGCCGGAGGCTGCGAAGTCGCGCTCGCGCCACCGCGGATTCGCAAACGCGGGATGAGGCGGGGAACCCGGCGCTGGTAGTCGGCGTAGGCCTGCCCGAACTCCTGGCGCAGCCGACGCTCCTCGAAGACGCTGCCGAGGTAGAGGTAGGCGCTCAGTCCGAGAAAGGCCGCCAGCAAACTCGTGGTCATGACGGGGGTCAGCCACAGGAACACCAGGCCGGCGCTGTACAGCGGATGGCGGACGTAGCGGTACAGACCGGTCGTGACCAGTCGGCCCGGGCCGCGGGCGGGACGCTCGACAAGCTGACGTAACCCGAGGAAGTGCCAGAGGTCGGTCTGGACGAGTCCGACCAGGACGACGAGCGCGGCCACCGCCTGCCCGGCGAGCATCAACCACGAGAACGGCGCCGGCACGGCGTACAGGCGCAGCCCCGGTTCCGCGGCGAGGACGGCCACGACCGGAAGGAAGGTGAGGGCGCCGAGCAGGTTGTAGACGAGACGGTAGGCGCGATCGCCGACGTCGCCAAACCACCGCCGTGCCGTGCGCTTGGCCGGCGCCGACGCCAGCAGGCTGTGCAGGGCGCCGTAGCCGGCGACGAGCGCCAGGATCGAGAGCGCGGCTGCCGCGGGGGCCATCGCCGGGTAGGATACCATGCGGCCGCCCGCGAGCCCTCTGGTAGAATGGCGTTCTCACCTGCATGGCGTTCGACCCACAGTGCATCTTCTGTCGCATCGTGCGCGGCGAGGCGGAGGCCAGCGTGGTCTACCGCGATGACCGGGTGTGGGCCTTTCTGGATCTGCACCCCCTGACGCCAGGCCACCTGCTGGTCGTCCCGACGCAGCATGCCGCCGGGCTGGACGGCCTCGACGATCCGACGGCCTCGGCGATGATGGTTGCCGGGAAGCGGCTGGCGCAGGCCCTGCGCCGCCCCCCGCTCGGCGTCGCGGGCGTCAACCTCGTGCTCTCCGACGGCGCCGCGGCCGGCCAGGAGGTCTTTCACTGCCACCTGCACGTCATCCCGCGCCGCGCCGGCGATGGTTTCGGCTTCCGGCGGCCGCCGACGTCGAGGGTCGCGCGGCGGGACGAGCTCGATCGGATGGCGGCAATCATTCGCGGCGGCCTGGGTCAGGCGGGGTCGTGATCCAGGGCGCGGCGGAGGCGGGGCGACGGGTGTGCGTCTTCTGCGGGTCGAGCGCGCAGGTGGCGCCAGCCTACCTCGAAGCGGCGCACGCCATGGGGCGGGCGATCGCCCGGCGCGGCCTGACGCTGGTCTACGGCGGGGGAGGCACGGGGATGATGCGCGCCGTGGCCGACGGGGTGCTCGAGTCGGGCGGGGCGGTGATCGGGGTCCTGACGGAGCAGTTCGACACACCGGCGGTGCGCCATCCGAATCTGAGCGAGCGCCACGTCGTGGCGACGATGCACCAGCGCAAGGCCCTGATGAGCGATCTGAGTGGCGCGTTCGTCGCGCTGCCGGGTGGGCTGGGCACGCTGGAGGAGCTGTTCGAAGTGTTGTGCTGGGCGCAGCTTCGTATCCACCAGCGGCCGATCGGCCTGCTTAACCTGAACGGTTTCTACGACCCACTGTTGGCGGCGTTGCAGCGGGCACGCGACGAGGGCTTCATCTTCGACGAACACCAGCAGTTGCTGCAGACCGCCGGCGACCCCGAGACGCTGCTCGACCGGCTGGCTTCGTACCGGCCGCCGGACGGTCTGGAGCGATGGCTCGACGGGCTGACCGCGCAGCCGCGGCCCTGACCCGCGGTCCAGGAGGAGCGGGATGAACGCAGCGCAGTTCTTCGACCACTGGAACACCGTCCATCGCGATCTGCTGCGCGCCGTGTCGATGCTCAAGGACGAGCAGCTCGCCTTCCGGCCATCGCCCGCGTACGCGCGTTCGGTGGGCGGTATCCTGCGGCACATCATCAATCTTCAGGACGGCTGGATCCAGTACGTCGTGCGCCGCGAGCTGCCGGCCTGGCCCGGCGAAGGCGATCCGAACGGCCCGTCGGTGGCGGCGATCCGCGAGGACCTGGAGCGAACGCACAAGGCGACCACCGCCTACCTGGCGACGATCCCCGTGGATGACTTCAATCGCATCGTGCAGGTGCCGGGAGACGGGACGCCGAAGCTGGGATGGATCCTGTGGCACGTGCTGGAGCAGGTCATCCATCACCGCGGCGAGCTGTTTCTGTGTCTGAGCCTGCTCGGGATGGAGCGTCCGAAGATCGACCGACCCGGGTAGGGCCGGGCAGGGCGAAGGGGCGAAGCGAGCCAGCCCGAACGGGGCCGGAACGGCCCGACCGAGCCAGAGGCGCCTCTGATGAGCGAACCCATCCGCCTCGTCCACTTCGCCGACCTCCACGTCGGAATGGAGAACTACGGCCGGCTCGACCCCGCCAGCGGAACCTCGAGCCGGGTCCGTGACTTCCTCGACCGTCTCGACGAAGTCGTCGAGTACGCCCTGGCCCACGACGGGGACCTGGCGATCTTCGCCGGCGACGCCTTCAAGAGCCGCGACCCCGAACCGACCCAGCAGCGGGAGTTCGCCGCGCGCATCAAGCGCCTGGCCGACGCCATGCCGACCCTGCTTCTCGTCGGCAACCACGACATGCCGGGGATGGCGGCCAAGGCCAGCAGCATCGACATCTTCCGGGCGCTGGCCGTCCCCGGGGTGATCGTCGGGCACCAAGCGGAGGGGCGCGTCGTCGAAACGAAGCGCGGGCCGATCTACCTGGCGTGGATCCCGTATCCGATGCGCAACCGCCTGCTAGCGCGCGACGAGCACCAGGGCAAGACGGTCGACGAGCTGGACGAGGCACTGCGCCGGGCGATCGCCGCCATCCTGGCGGCCCTGAGCGAGCAGGCGGCGCGTCACGACATGCCCCGCGTGCTGGCCGGCCATCTGTCGGTTGCCGAGGCCCGGCTGGGATCGGAGCGGACCATCCTGCTCGGGCGCGACGTCGCCCTGGCGACCTCGTCGTTCGCCGAGCCGGTGTGGGACTACGTCGCCCTCGGTCACATCCATCGGCATCAGGACTTGCATCCGCAGTCGCCGCCGCCCGTCGTCTACAGCGGCTCGCTCGAGCGAATCGACTTCGGCGAGGAGGACGAGCCGAAGGGGTTCTGCTGGGTCGAGCTGGCGCGACGGACGACGCGCTGGAGGTTCGTGCCGGTGGCGGCCCGCGCGTTCCGGACGATTCGGGTGGACGCGCGCTCGGCCGAAGACCCCACCGCGGCGGCGCTCGAGGCGGCCCGGGCCGTCGATGTCGAGGGCGCCGTCGTGCGCGTCGTTGTCCGTCTGCGGGCCGACCAGGCGGTGCTGCTACGCGACCGCGACCTCGAACTGGCGCTGCCGCACGCCAGCACGGTGATCGTGGCGCGCGACCTCGAGAACGAGGCCCGGATGCGGCTGGGCGACCTGTCGCCCGAGACGCTCTCACCGCTCCAGCTCGTCGAGCGCTACTTCCGCGATCAGGGCGTCGAGGGCGCGCGACTGGCGGCGCTGCTCGATCAGGCGGCGCAGGTCCTGGAGAGCAGTGACCCGTGACCGGTGGCCCATGGCCAACGGCCCTTCGACAGATGACATCGCCATCGGAAGAGGCGCTGCCGCCGGCCCCTGAGCCATGATCCCCGTCGAGCTCGACCTCGAGAACTTCCTCGCCTACCGCAAGCCGGAGCCGCTACGACTCGAGGGAATTCACGTCGCCTGTCTGGCCGGACCGAACGGTGCCGGCAAGTCGTCGCTGCTCGACGCCATGACCTGGGCGTTGTGGGGGCGGGCACGAGCCAAAGGCAGCGACGACCAGCTCATCCACCAGGGGCAAACCGAGATGCGCGTGCGGCTGACCTTCGACCAGGAGGGCCGCCGCTACCGCGTCCAGCGCCAGCGCAAAGGCGGCAAGCGCGGCGCCAGCCTGCTCGAGCTCCAGGTCTGGGACGAATCGACCGGAAGCTGGCGATCCCTCTCGGAAGCCGGCGTTCTCGACACCCAGCGTAAGATCACCGACCTGTTGCGCCTCGACTATGAGACCTTTGTCAACTCCGCCTTCCTCGTGCAGGGGAGGGCCGACGAGTTCACCACGCGCACGCCGGCGGAGCGCAAGCAGGTGCTGGGAAAGATCCTCGGGCTCGAACGCTGGGAGGTCTACGAGCAGCGCGCCCGCGAGCGGCTCGGCGCCACCCGCGACTCGATCTCGCACCTCGACGGGCGACTCTCCGAGCTGGAAGCCGAGTTGGAGAAGCGACCGGTCTACGAGCAGGAGTTGGCGGCGGCCGAGGCCGCCGCCGACGAGGCACGCCTGAGGCTCGAAGGCGCCGAGGCGCAGTGGACCAGCGTGGAGCAGACGCGCAGCGAACTGGTGGCGGTGCAGCGGATGATCGACGACCTGACGCGCCGCATCACGACCGCCGACCGCGAGCAGGCGGAGGCCGAGGCCGAACGCCAGGCGGCGCTCCGCCTGGCGGACGAGTCGGCGCATCGCGCCGCCCAGCAGGATCTCGTCCACAAGGTCGGCGCCCTCGCGGCGGTGCAGGAGGAGGCGGACCGCGCGGCGCTGGCGATCGGACGGCTGAAGGAGGAGGCGGCCGCGTTGCGCGGTCTGAACCAGACGCTGATCCCGGAAGCCGAGCCGCTCAAGAAGCGGATCGAGGTGCTGGAGGCCGCCACCGAGCCCGTCTGCCCGACGTGTGGGCAGGCGCTTAGCGACGACCACCGCCACGAGCTCATCGGAACCCTGCGGGCCGACATCGACGCGCGACGCGAGGCGTACCGGGTCAACCTGGCCCGGCTGCGCGAGCTGGAGGCGGAGGTGGCAGAGCTCGAGCGGGCGCAGGCCGAGCGCCAGGCTCGGCTGCGCGAGCGGCCGAGCCTCGAGAAGCGATTGGGCGAGGTCGAAGCGGCGCTGGCGCAGGCCGGTCAGGCGGCGGCGCGGGTGGCGGCGCTCGAGGCGCGCCTGGAGCGCCTGCGCGACGAGGCGCAGCGCGATCGGCGGCAGCGAGAGGAACTCGAACGGCAGGCGGCGGCCGCCGAGGGGCGGCTGCGGAGCTCGGCCATCACCCAGGCCGAGCTCGACCGCCTGCGGACAGAGCGCCGCCTGGCCGACGAACGCGTCGGCGGGGCGCGCCAGAAACTGGCCTCGCTCGACTCGTTCGAGGCGCAACGGGAGAAGCGGCGCCACGAGCGCCGCGACCTGGCCGAGCGGCTGTCGCTGTACGAGGAGCTGCGGGTGGCGTTCTCCAAGCGCGGCGTCCCGGCGATGATCATCGAGACGGTGGTGCCCGAGCTGGAACGCGCTGCCAACGAGTTGTTAGGGCGCATGAGCGAGGGCCGGATGAACGTGCGTATCGAGACGCAGCGTTCGCTGCAGACGGGTGAGATGCGCGAGGCGCTGGACATCCTGATCGGCGACGAGCTCGGGACGCGGCCGTACGAGTTGTACTCCGGCGGCGAAGCCTACCGCATCAACTTCGCCGTGCGGGTGGCGCTGTCGCGCCTGCTGGCGCGGCGGGCCGGCGCCCAGCTGCGCTGTCTGTTCCTCGACGAGGGATTCGGCACGCAGGACGCACGCGGACGGGAGCAGCTCGTCTCCGCCATCACCCATATCCAGGGCGATTTCGACCGCATCCTGGTCATCACGCACATCGACGAGCTCAAGGAGGCCTTCCCGGCGCGCCTCGAGGTGCGCAAGACGCCCGACGGTTCGGAGTACAGCTGGATCTAGCCGGAGGCCGAAGTACGGCACCCTTCGACAGGCTCAGGGTGCCTGCTTGGCAGACGAGGCGCGCTGGGCTTGCCTGCGCTGAGCGAAGGGAAGGGCGCCGGGCAGGAAGTACGGCACCCTTCGACAGGCTCAGGGTGCCTGCTTGGCAGACGAGGCGCGCTGGGCTTGCCTGCGCTGAGCGAAGGGAAGGGCGCCGGGCAGGATGTACGGCACCCTTCGACAGGCTCAGGGTGCCTGCTTGGCGGACGAGGCGGTTGGGGACAGACGATGTCGCCCGAGGGGCGTCGTTCAGCGCTCACCTCGCGCGTGGAGCCGCGAATCGTGATCGGCGCACGGCGTCCCCGGCGTGAGGTTCATCGCAGGCCGGGGACGCTGGAAGCGAGAGGCACCCCGCGGATGTCATGGCGTAGACGTGGCGCCGGGTCCGGTGCATGGGCGGACGCAGCGGCCGACGAATCCTGATCACCGGCGGCACCGGCTTCCTCGGCCGCCGGGTCACCCAGGCCGCGCTCGGTCGGGGCGATGCGGCGTTTGTCCTGACGCGTCGGCCGGACTCGGAAGAGGCTCGCCGCCTGGCGCTGGGCGGGGCGCGGCTTCTTCTCGGGGATGTCACGAACCGGGAGAGTCTGCGCGCCGCGTTCGAGGTCGCCCGGCCTCACGACGTCGTGCACAACGCCGGAATGCAGGCGCTGCGGATCGGCCGCGCCCTGCGCCGGGCCATGCGCGCCGTCAACGTCGAAGGCGTGGAGACCGCGCTCAGCCTGGCGGTGGAGGCTGGCGCGGAGCGCATCGTGTACGTGTCTTCGACCATCGCCCTGGGCCATACCGGGAAGCGGATCGCCGACGAGACCTTCGAGCGGGAGGCACCGGCCGCGTCGTGGTACGAAGCGACCCGCGCCGAGGCGCTGGCCGTGGCGCGCCGGCACCAGCGCGCCGGCGAGCCGATCGTCGTCGCCCTGCCAGCCCACGTCGTCGGGCCGGGCGACCCGTCGTTCTTCGGCGTGTTGGCCCGGCGCTTCGTCCGCGGAAGATCCCTGCCGGTCCTGTGGGGCCCCGACGGGGTCTCGACCTTCGTCCACGTCGACGACGTCGGCCAGGGGATCCTGGCCTGCGCTTCCGTCGGGGTTCCTGGCGAGACCTACCTGCTGGCTGCCGATTTCGTCACAACGCGGGAACTGATGGCGATCTGGCGGTCGGTCGTCGGCCGGGTGCCGGTGCGGCTGTGGCTGCCCCGTTCCCTCGCCGTCGCCGCGGCGACGATCGTGTCACCGTGGAGCGGACTGTCGCCGGAGGTCGTGCGGATGGGGTTCGGCGCGTTCCGCTACGCCTCGCCGAAGGCGAGCGTGGGATTGGGCGTGAGCTTTCGGTCGGCGGCGCGGGCGTGGGAAGAAACGCTGCGCGCCGAGCCCGGTTTCAATCCAGGCGGGCGACGGGCAGCCAGACGGTGAAGCGCGCCCCTTTGCCGGGTATCCCTTCGCTCTCCACGGTGATCCGCCCGCCGTGCAGGTCGATGATTTCGCGGCAGATCGCCAGACCCAACCCGGTGCCGGCGGCGCCGGTGGCGCGGCTGGCCCGGCCACGGAAGAACCGCCGGAAGATCATCGGCTGTTCCTCGGGCGGGATCCCCGGACCGGTGTCCTGGATCTGGGCCGCCACCCAGACGCCGTCGGAGCCGTTTTCGCTGCGCGTCCGCACCGTGATGCGCCCCTGATCGGGCGTGTAGTTCATGGCGTTGGTCAGCAGGTTGGTGAAGACCTGCGACAACAGCCGCTCGTCCCCCTTGGCCTCGGGCAGCGCCGGATCCCACTCCAGGGTCAGCTCCAGCCCGCGCCGCGTGGCCAGGGCGCGACGGTCGTCGACCAGCGAACCGAGCAGCCGGTTGACGTCGACCGGGCGCATGTCGGGCGTCACCGCGCCGGCGTCGAGCCGCGACAGCGAGAGCAGGTCGTCGATCAGATAGGCCAGCCGGTCGCTTTCGCGCGACAGCGTATCCAGATAGCGCTCGACCTTGGTGCGGTCGGTCGTGCCGCGCAGCAGGTCGAGGTACAGGCGGATGTTGGTCAGCGGCGTGCGCAGCTCGTGCGAGACGTCGGAGACGAACTGCGACTTGAGCCGCTCGACTTCCTTCATGGCGCTGATGTCGTACAGCACCGAGACGATGCTGGTCACGGCGCGCGACTCGTCGGTCAGCGGTGTGGCGGTCAGGGCCACGTCGTAGGTCGAGCCGTCCTTGCGGCGGTTGACGAGCTCGCCGCGCCAGGTGCGGCCCGCCAGCACCGTTTGCCACAGGTCGGCGAACACTTCCGGCGGATGCGTCTGGCTGTTGAGCAGACTGGCCGGCTGGCCGACGGCCTCGTCGGCGTGGTAGCCGTTCAGCCGTTCCCAGGCCGGGTTGACGTACTCGATGATGCCGCGTGCGTCGGTGACGAACACGGCGTCGCCGATGTTCTCGAGGATCGTGCCGATGCGGTCGCGTTCCTTGTGCAGGGCGGCCTCGAGCGCCTTGCGCTCCGAGATGTCGATGAACAGTGTCGTCATCCCCTGGGGCGTGCCCTGCTCGTCGGCGATCAGGCTGATGCCGATCAGGAACGGCACCCGCTGGCCGCGGGCGGTGACCATCTCGGCCTCGATCACCTCGCGCGCCGGCAGCTCGCCGCGCAGGCGCGCCTGAAGCTTGTCGGCCGGGTGGGGCACGACCGTCGCCGGCACGAGTTGGCGCAGGTCCTTGCCCAGCATGTCCGCCAGGTCCATGCCCATCATGTCGGCGAAGGCCTGGTTGGCGTAGACCATCCGGCCATCGCGGTCGTACTGCTGGATGCCGGCGATCGACATCTCCACCAGCGCCCGGTAGCGAGCCTCGGAGAGCGCCAGGTCACGCGTCCGTTCGACGACTTCGCTTTCGAGGCGCGCCGCCTGCGACTGGATCTGGCCGAACAGGTGGGCGTTCTCGATGGCCACGGCCGCCTGCGCCGCGAACGCGGTCAGCAGGTCGAGGTCGTCGTGCCGAAAGGGGCGGTCGCGGCCCTCGCGCGTCACGACCATCACGCCCGCCGGGCGCTGGCGCACGGTCAGCGGCGCCATCAACAGACATTCCGGCTCGTTGGGCGGCGTGCCCGGCACCTGAACGCTGCGCGGGTCGGCGGCCGGATCGTTGGAGAGCAGCGGCTCACCGCGTTGCATCACCCAACCGGCTAGGCCGGCGCCCGGTTCGAGCTCGAGCGACGACAGCGCCTCGAAGTCGCGGTCGCGCGCCACGACGACCTTCAGCACGTTGCGCGCCGGGTCGAGCAAATGGATGCGGCTGCCGTCGGCTCGCAGCAGGTCGCGTGCCTGATCGGTCATGATGCCGAGCACGGTCACCAGGTCGAGCGAGGCCGAGATCGAGCGCGCCGTCCGAATCAGCGCCTGCGACTCCTCCGCCCGCCGGCTGGCTTCGGCGTACAGGCGCGCGTTGCGCACGGCAATGCTCGCCATGCGGGCGATGCCCTGCGCGATCTCCACCTGTTCCGTCCCGAAGGGCGCCCCCTGGCGAAGGCGGAACAGGCCCATGGCGCCGATGACGTCGTCGCCGTCCAGCAACGGGAGGCCGATGAACCTGCGTACCCCGGCCTCGACCCAGGCCGGCAGGGCTTCCGGGTCGGACGGGTAGTCGTCGAGCACGACGGCCTGGCGTGTGCGGACGACGCGCCACACGACGCCGTGGCCCGGAGGGCCGGGCGTGAAACGAGCATCCGGCGGCAGGCCATGCAGGAAGGGCGGACCGAGGCTCTGCCCGTCGGGGCTGAGCAGCGTGATCGCGCCGACGTCGGCACCCGTCATCTCGGCCGACAGACGCACGACGCGCTGGATGACCTCGGGCAGCTCGAGAGCGCTGGAGACCGTCGCCGCCACCTGGTTGAGCAGGCGCTCGCGCTCGAGCGCGGCGCGCATCTGGACGCGGGAACGCACGTGGCCCAGGGCGATCGCCACGTGGTCGGCAAGCGCCGCCACCATGCCGACGTCCTCGGGGCGCAGCCAGCGGGCGGTCACATTCAGGACGCCCAGCGTCTGGCCGGAGAGCAGCAGCGGGGCGTAGATGACCGGATGGTCGCCCAGCAGGTGGACGATCCTCGGCAGGAGGGGGCGAAGCGCCGGCGGCATCATCTGGCCGACGGTCGCCGCGCCGCTCGCCTGGTAACGGGCCATGCCGGATTGCAGGACTTCGTTGTAGGCCGGTACGGTGCGCGGATCGAAGCGGTAGCCGGCGATCTCCAGCCCGGTCAGACGGCGCAGCGTGGTCTCGATCGCCGGGCTGACGGCGCGCGTCCGCACCTCGAGCAGGCCGTCGCCGCGCAGCATGCTGACCGAGCCGCGCACCCTGAGTCGGCGAAAGCCTTCGCCGACGGCGCGCAGGACGTCGGCCTCACTCGAGTCGGCCTGGCGGGCGACGGCCGCCGTCGCCTGGAGCGCCGCCGCCCAGACCGATTCGGTTTCGGGTGGTCGCGCCGGAGAAGCGCGCATCGGGCCGATCCTGACACCGGCGGGGGCAGTGTAACACAGCGGCTACCGGGTCATCCGGTCCCGACGAGCGCGATACCACTCGGCGGCGGCGGCCGCGGCCGGCTCGTAGGGTCGTGGCGGCCCGAGGCCCAGCTCGGCGCGGGCCTTGTCGCCGGTGTAGTAGAAGTACAGGCCGGCCATGCGCAGCATCTCCGGGGAGAACGGCAGGCCGAGGGCCCGCATGGCGATTGATGCCAGGATGCCCGCAGCCCGCAGCGGGCCGAGCGGGAGGCGGAGCGTAGGAGGACGGCGGCCCAGGAGCCGCGCCGTGGTCCGGACGAGATCGGCATGCGTTCGGTTCTCGCCGCACAGGATGTAGCGTTGGCCCGATCGTCCGCGGGACAGCGCCGCCACGTATCCGTCGGTCACGTCGGCGATGTCGACGACGTTGAGGCCGCCCGGCACCAGCGGCGGCGTGCGGCCGTGCAGCATGTGCCAGATCAAGACGTTGGAAACGACGTGGCGATCGCCGGGGCCGATGACGAGCGCCGGGTTGAGGATGACGCCGGCCAGGCCCTCCTTCGCCGCCCTGCGTACCAGCCGTTCGGCGATGTGCTTGGCGTAGCCGTACGGCCAGCCTCGCGGGTCGCCGCGCCAGACCGTCGACTCGTCCATCGGCCGGACCCCGGCGTCGCTGGCCGAGGGCCGATGGCCCGGGATGCCGAGCGCGGCGACGGACGAGGTGTAGACGAATCGTCGTACGCCTGCCGCGACCGACGCCGCCAGCATGTTGCGCGTGCCGGTGACGTGGCTGACCAGTCGGGCCTCCAGGCCTCGCCGCCGGCCCATCTGGGCGGCGCAGTGCACGACGACCTCCACGTCGCGGCATGCCGAGGCCAGTGACGACGGCTCGAGGATGTCCCCGAAAACGCGTTCGACCGGCATGTCGTCGATCGGCTCCGTGGAGCTGGCCGCGCGGTGGAGGACACGCACCGTGGCGCCCTTGGCGGCCAGGGCCCGCGCCACGTGAGACCCGAGGAAGCCGGTGGCGCCGGTGACGAGAACGCGCATCGAACGTGGCGGGTGGCCGGGGTCGGGCGCAGGGGCGGCGCCCATTCGGCCTACGGCGATGCCCTCAGCCGATCCACTCGACGATCGTCGCCTCGCCCTGGCCGACGCCGACGCAGAGCGTGGCCAGTCCGAAGTAGGGGCGCCTCTCGGCGGGAGCGCGGCGGCGCATCTCATGGAGCAACGTCGTCAGGATGCGCGCCCCTGAGCAGCCGAGGGGATGCCCGAGGGCGATGGCGCCGCCGTTGACGTTGGTGATCTCGTGCGGCAAGCCGAGCTCGCGCATCACCGCCAGCGACTGCACGGCGAAGGCCTCGTTCAGTTCGATCAGGCGGATGTCATCGAGGCGAAGTCGCGCACGCTGGAGAACCTTGCGCACGGCCGGGACGGGGCCGAGCCCCATCGTGCGCGGCGGCACGCCGGCGGCGGCCGAGGCGACGATGCGCGCCAGGGGCCGCAGGCCGTGCCGCTCGGCGAACTCGCTGCTGGCCAGCACCAAGGCCGCGGCGCCGTCGTTCAGGCCCGAACTGTTGCCGGCGGTGACGGTGCCGCCGTCGCGGAAGGCCGGCTTGAGTCGCGCCAGCGACTCGGGCGTCGTGTCGCGACGCGGCCGCTCGTCGGTCGCCACCAGCACCGGATCGCCTCGGCGCTGCGGCACCGCCACTGGCACGATCTCCTCGGCGAAGCGCCCGTCGTCGATGGCGGCGATCGCCCGGCGGTGGCTCTCGACAGCGAAGGCATCCTGGTCGGCGCGCGTGATCGAGCGCGTCATCTCGTAAATGTTCTCGGCCGTCTCGCCCATCGACTCGGTCCCGTAGCGCTCGTGCATCTTCGGGTTGGGGAAGCGCCAGCCGAGGGCGGTGTCCCAGGCGGTCAGGTTGCCGAAGGCGAAGGGCTGCTCGGCCTTGGGCACGGCGTACGGTGCGCGCGACATGCTCTCGACGCCGCCGGCGACAAACGCTTCACCCTCGCCGACCTTGATGGCGCGCGCCGCGGCGTTGACCGCTGCCAGGCCCGAGGCGCACAAGCGGTTGAAGGTCACGGCGGCGACGTCGACTGGAAGCCCGGCCAGCAGCGTCGCCATGCGCGCCACGTTGCGGTTGTCTTCGCCGGCCTGGTTGGCGCAACCGATGTAGACCTCTTCGATGGCGGCCGGCTCGATGCCGGATCGGCGCACGGCCTCGGCGATGACCAGCGCCGCCAGGTCGTCGGGGCGGACCGGGGCGAGGGCGCCGCCCAGCGCGCCGATCGGCGTGCGGACGGCCGACAGGATGACGGCTTCAGGCATGGACGCCTCCGGGGACGACGCGGATTGTACCAGCCGGGCAACGGGGCAAGACGAAGGTCAGGGATCCGTGCCACGTCCGCCCGCGCCGTACCTCTTCAGCAACACGTCCGTCGACATCCACAGTTCGGTTCGCCTCAGCGAGCGGAGCGAACGTCGGCGCGCGCTGGGCGGGTTGAAGGCCGCCATCAGCGCCAGGGCGTAGGCGTTCTCCCAGACTTCGAGGATCGCGCCCGGCCGGCGGCGTGAGGATCGCAGAACAAAGCCCAGGCGACGGAAGAGGGCCTCCGCCCCGGGATCGCTGGCCAGCACGGTGTCGGCTCGAATCAGTGGCGCGGCGCGCCCTTCGGATTCGATGTGCGCCGCCAGGAGGTGCAGCGATCGGCGGAGACGGCGGCCGGCATCGGCGGCCCAGGCCAGGTCGGCCCCGTCAGGAGGCATGACGGGGACGCGCTCGTTCCACACGTGAAGCTCGAGAACCGGCGTGCCGGCCGGGTAGGACGCGCCGTCGAGTTCCAGCGGTCGCCTCAGCCGCGCCGACCGAAGGCGCAGCAGGCAGTCGAGATCGCGACTGAACTCGACGACGCCCAGAATCCGACGCGCCAGGGCGTCGAACCTCCGGAGGAGCAGGCGCACGTCAGGTCCGGCTGACGAGAATGATCCCGCCGACGATGACCAACGTGCCGAGCCACTGGATGGAGGAGATCGGCTCGTGGAAGAGGAGCGCCGCCGCCGCCACCTGCACGCCGATGACCGCCAGGCCAGTTGTGACGGGATAGGCAATGGCCAGCGGGATGAACCGCAGCAGCCCGGTGAGTGTCAGAACGGTGATGAAGCCGGCCAGGTTGCCGACCACCTGCCAGGTCAGGAAGGAGCGCCAGTTCGGGCTGTAGGCTGCGACCTTGAAGGCGGCATTGGCGACGATGTTGAAGAACGTGCTGGCGATGAGCAGGGCGGCCACGAAGGCAGGCACCGTACCCGGCTGGACGGCGGCCGCGGGATCGAGACGAAGTCGCAGCATGGCCCAGACTCCTGTGGGTCCGCGCATTCTAGTCTGCCGGGAACAACTTCGCACGGCCCGAAGGGCCTCTCCTCCGGGGAGCCGTCTGAAGGCGACACACGGTGCCGGAAGGAATCCCCCTCCGGCGTGAGGAGGCCGCACATTCAAACGTGACAACTGTCCTCCGGTTTTGGCTGTGCTTCGCCACTACAGGGGGTAGGCCCGGCGCCTACACTCATGGGCGGTCCCCGGCGTCGGTCGGCGGGCGCGTCGCGCGCCGACCGGCTGCGGGGTTCCTTTGGGCGGCGCGGGGCAGGTGGTGAGACGAGCGAAAGGATGGCCATGATCACCCTTCCCAGGCGGACGGCGGAAGCGGAACCCGTGCCGGGCGTCTCGGCCGAACCGCGCCGCGGCAACGGCGCGGCGCCACGGCGGCGTGAGATGGTCGAGGGCAACGCCGCCGCGGCCCACGTGGCCTACGCTGTCAGCGAAGTCATCGCCATCTACCCGATCACGCCGTCCTCGACGATGGGGGAAATCGCCGACGAGAAGGCCGCCGCCGGCGAGAAGAACATCTGGGGCACGGTCCCGGTGGTGGTCGAGATGCAGTCGGAGGGCGGCGCCGCCGGCGCGGTGCACGGGGCGCTGACGACCGGTGGGCTGACGACGACCTTCACCGCCTCGCAGGGCCTGCTGTTGATGATCCCCAACATGTACAAGATCGCCGGCGAGCTGACGCCGACGGTCTTCCACATCGCCGCTCGCGCCCTGGCGACCCACGCCCTGTCGATCTACGGCGACCACAGCGACGTGATGGCGGCGCGGGCCACGGGCTGGGCGATGCTGGCGTCGAACAGCGTCCAGGAAGTGATGGACCTGGCGCTGATCGCCCACGCCGCGACGCTCGAGACGCGGCTGCCGTTCCTGCATTTCTTCGACGGCTTCCGCACCTCGTCCGAGATCCAGAAGATCGAGGTGCTCGACCACGACGACATGCGGGCGATGATCCCCGACGAGCTGGTCTTCGCCCATCGCCGCCGCGGGCTGTCGCCCGAGCGGCCGGTGACGCGCGGCACGGCGCAGAACCCCGACGTCTACTTCCAGGGACGGGAGGCGGTCAACCCCTTCTACGCCCGGGCGCCGCGCATCGTCCAGGAAGTGATGGACCGCTTCGCGCGGCTCACCGGGCGGTCGTATCACCTGTTCGACTACCTCGGCGCGCCGGACGCGGAGCGGGTGGTGGTCGTGATGGGCTCGGCGGCCGAGACGCTCGAAGAAGTCGTCGGCGTGCTGCGGGAACGCGGCGAGAAGGTCGGGCTGCTGAAGGTGCGCCTGTACCGTCCCTTCGACGGCGCGGCGATGGTGGCGGCGCTGCCGCGGACGGTGCGCGCCCTGGCGGTGCTCGACCGCACCAAAGAGCCGGGCGCCGCCGGCGAGCCGCTCTACGTCGACGTGCAGACGGCGATCGGCGAGGCGCTGGCCGCCGGCAGGATGGGGCGCGCCCCGTTGGTCGTCGGCGGGCGCTACGGGCTGGCGTCGAAGGACTTCACGCCGGGGATGGCCAAGGCCGTCTTCGACAACCTGGCGCTCGACCGGCCGAAGAACCACTTCACCGTCGGTATCGACGACGACGTCAGCCACACCAGCCTGCCGTGGGAGGAGCTGTTCTCGAGCGAGTCGGCCGCGGCGCACCGGGCGATGTTCTTCGGCCTGGGCGCCGACGGCACGGTGGGGGCCAACAAGAACTCGATCAAGATCATCGGCAAGGCGACCGAGCAGTACGCCCAGGGCTACTTCTATTACGACTCGAAGAAGTCCGGGTCGATGACGATCTCGCACCTGCGCTTCAGCCCGCAGCCGATCCACTCGCCGTACCTGATCCGCCAGGCGGATTTCCTCGCCTGCCACGCCTTCCCCTTCGTCGAGCGGGTCGACATGCTGCGCTACCTGCGGCCGGGCGGGACGTTCCTGCTCAACAGCCCGTACCCGCCCGACGAAGTCTGGGACCGCCTGCCGCGCCCGGTGCAGCAGGCGCTGATCGACAAGCAGGCGGCGTTCTACGTCGTCGACGCGTACGAGCTGGCGCGCTCGCTCGGCCTCGGCGGACGCATCAACACCATCATGCAGGCGGCGTTCTTCGCCATCTCCGGCGTGCTGCCGGAGGACAAGGCGGCCGCCATGATCGAGCTGGCGATCGAAGACACCTACGCCGACAAGGGCCGGGCGGTGGTGGAGAGCAATGTGCGCGCGGCGCAGCTCGCCCGGCAGCGAGTCCATCGCGTGCCCGTCCCGCCGCAGGCCACGTCCGTCGTTCCCTTCCGCGGAAGCGTGCCCGACGGCGCGCCGGAGTTCGTGCGGCGCGTGACGGGCGAGATGATCGCCGCCCGCGGCGATCTGCTGCCGGTCTCGGCCTTCCCCGTCGACGGGAGCTATCCCGTCGGCACTTCGCGCTACGAGATGCGCAACATCGCCCTGGAGATCCCGGTGTGGGATCCGGCGGCGTGCCTCCAGTGCAACCAGTGCGTCTTCGTCTGCCCGCACGCCGCCATCCGCGCCAAGGTCTACGACGCGTCCCTGGCCAACGGCGCCGCGCCGGCGAGTTTCCAGTCGGTCGAGGCGCGCGGCCGTGAGTTCGCCGGCATGCGCTACAGCCTGCAGGTGGCGCCCGAGGACTGCACCGGCTGCGGCGCCTGCGTCTACGTCTGCCCGGCCTATGCCAAGGATGCGAGCGGGGCCAAGACCGATCGCAAGGCGATCACGATGCAGCCGCAGCCTCCGCTGCGCGAAGCCGAAGCCGTCAACTGGGAGTACTTCCTGACGTTGCCCGATCCGGCGCCCGGCCTGGTCAACCCCTTCACGACCAAAGGCTCGCAGTTCCTGCCGCCGCTGTTCGAGTTCTCGGGCGCCTGCGCCGGTTGCGGCGAGACGCCCTACCTCAAACTGCTGACTCAGCTCTACGGCGATCGGCTGCTGATCGCCAACGCCACCGGCTGCTCATCGATCTACGGCGGGAACCTGCCGACCTCGCCGTACACGACTCGCGCCGACGGCCGCGGCCCGGCCTGGTCGAACTCTCTCTTCGAAGACAACGCCGAGTTCGGCCTGGGCATGCGCCTGACCGCCGAACGTCTGGGCGCCTTCGCCCGCGAGCTGCTCGACCAGGTCGACGTACCGGGCGATCTGCGCCGGGCGATCCTCGGGGCCGACGTCTCGACGCCGGAGGCGATCGAGGTCCAGCGGGCGCGCGTCGCCGAGCTGCGGACGCGTCTCGAAGGACTCCCCGACCCGCGGGCGAAGCACCTGCTGGAAGTCGCCGACTACCTGGTGCCGCGATCGGTATGGATCGTCGGCGGCGATGGCTGGGCGTACGACATCGGCTACGGCGGGCTGGACCATGTCTTGGCCTCCGGCCGCAAGGTCAACGTGCTGGTGCTCGACACGGGGGTGTACTCCAACACCGGCGGTCAGTCGTCGAAGGCCACCCCGCGCGGGGCGATCGCCAAGTTCGCCGCCGCCGGCAAAGACATGCCGAAGAAGGACCTGGGCGCCATCGCCATGACTTACGGCAACATCTACGTCGCCCAGATCGCCTACGGCGCCAACATGACGCAGACAGTGCGCGCCTTCCGCGAGGCCGAGGCCTACCCCGGCCCGTCGCTGCTCATCGCCTACAGCCACTGCATCGCGCACGGCATCGACATGCAGACCGGCACCGACCTGCACAAGTTGGCCGTCGACAGCGGGTTCTGGCCGCTGTACCGCTTCGATCCGTCGCTCGCCGCTCAGGGGAAGAGCCCGTTGCAGCTCGACTCGAAGCCGCCCACGTCGGGGCTCGAAGAGTTCATGTACCGCCAGAACCGTTTCCGGGTGCTGCGTCAGTCGCAGCCGAGGCGGGCGGAGGAGCTGCTGGAGGCGGCGCGGCGCGATGTCATCGGACGCTGGAAGTACCTGGAGCAGCTGGCGGCGCTGGACCTGTAAGCACACGTGCCGAACGCTTCGCGACGGCGGGCCCAGGCCCGCCGTCGCGCGTTTCGCCGGGCGCCTCGCCTGCCGGTCGTGGGCCGCCCGCCGTGGGACGAGAGGGCCGACTGGCGGCGGCGCCGGCGTAGAGAAGCGCCGCGGCAAGGAAGACCCCGTCAGCCCCCGGTGCAGGGCTCTCAGCAGAGCGAGCCGGTAGACAAGCGGTGGGGATCGCTCACCGGTAGGACTGCGCCTGCAGGGTGAACAGCCGCGCGTAGATCCCGTCGCGTGCCAGGAGCTCGTCGTGCGTGCCCTGCTCCTGGATTCGTCCGGCGTCGAGGACGTAGATTCGGTCGGCCATGCGGACCGTCGAGAAGCGGTGGCTGATCAGGATCGCCATCTTGTCCTCGGTCAGGCGCCGGAACTGCTGGAAGACGTGGAACTCGTTTTCGGCGTCGAGGGCCGCCGTCGGCTCGTCGAGCACCAGGATGTCGCAGTCGCGCATGAAGGCCCGGCCGAGAGCGATCTTCTGCCATTCGCCGCCCGAGAGGTCGCGCCCCTTGGCGAACCAGCGGCCGAGGATCGTCTCGTAGCCGTCGGGCAGAGCGGCGATGACCGGATGGGCGCCGCTCTTGACGGCCGAGGCCTCGATGCGCCGCCGATCGCCGAGGGCCTCGATCTGCCCGAAGCCGATGTTCTCCGCCGCCGCCAGGTGGTAGCGCACGAAATCCTGGAAGATGACTCCGATGCGCCGCCGCAGGTCGGCCGGGTCGAGGTCGCGCAGGTCGACCCCGTCGAACAGGATCTGGCCCTCGGTCGGGTCGTACAAGCGGGCGAGCAGCTTGATGAGGGTCGTCTTGCCGGCGCCGTTCGGGCCGACCAGGGCGATCTTCTGGCCCGGGCCGAGGCGCAGGTCGACGTCGCGCAGCGCCCATTCGTCGTGTCCCTCGTAGCGGAACGAGACGCGGCGGAACTCGATCCCCTCCCGGCCGTTGACCGGGAGCCGACGTGCCCCCGGAGGGACGCGGAGCTGCGGCTGGAGCTCGAGGAAAGCGAACAGGTTGCTCATGAACAACCCGTTCTCGTACATCTCGCTCAGCCCCCAGAAGATCGATTCGAAGGTGTTCTGACTGTTGCGGAAGATCATCAGGTACAGGGTCATGTCGCCCAGGGTGATGGCGCCGCCGAGCGTCTGGAGCACGATCCAGGCGTAGGCACCGTAGTACGTCGCCGTCGCCAGCAGACCCCAGCCGAGCGACGCCAGGCTCCGGCGCTGGGCGATCGCCTGGTCCTCGCGCAGGAAGGTCCAGAACAGGGTGGCGTAGCGGCCGAGCAGCGGTTCGCCGAGGGCGAAGAGCTTGACTTCTTTGACCGCGTCGTAGTCGGTCAGCAGGTACTCGAGGTAATTGAGCTTGCGTGCCTCGGGCGCCCGCCAGGAGATGACGCGGAAGGTCAATTCGGCGTAGTTGCTTTGCGCCACGAACGCCGGGACCGTCGCCAGGAAGAGCAGCAACCCGAGCCAGGGGTTGAAGCGGAACAGGACGACGGCGAACGAAGTCAGGGTCAGCAGGTTCTGGATCAGGTAGAAGCCGCCGTTCATGATCTGCAGGCCGCGCCAGTCGGCCTCGCGGCGGGCGTTCTGCAACTTGTCGTAATACTCGGCGTTCTCGAAGTGGGCCAGGTCCAGCTCGAGGGACTTGCGGATGATGCGCGTGTTGATCGTCAGGTTGAGGCGCGAGTGGAGAATGTGCTCGGACAGGCTGCGGGCCTGGGCCACCGCCGACTGGAGCACGACCAGGACGAACTCGGCGATCAGGAACGGAGCGACGGCGCGCAGGCCCTCGGCCGCGCTCAGGCCGCCGCGCAGCGAGTCGACGACGCCGTCGACGATCAGCTTGGCGAGGTAGGCCTGGCCGAGCGGGATCAACCCGCCGACGATCGTCCACACGATCATCAGAATCGTGCTCGGGCGGTGCGCCTCCCATACCAGGCGGAAGGCGCGGCGCACGTTGGCGGCGGCGTGGCGCACCTTGGGCGGAGTCTCACGCAACCAGTCGCGCAGGCCGCGCTTGGCTTCGGACATGCGGAGGATGATATCAGACGGGGGGCTTCCCGCGAGCTTCCAGCTCGCGGGAAGTCCTCACAGGCCGAAGAATCGTCCCAGCAGTCGCGAGATCAGATAGAGGACGATGGGGGCGGCCATCGTGCTCAGCAATGAGCGCAAGGCCTCCGGCCTCCAGGGCCAGGTGGAAATCCTGGCAAGGGTCTCGCGCTGTGCGGCGAGGGCGGCGATCGCCTTCCCCGTCGTGTCGAGGTCAGCCAGGCGGCCTTTGTCGAGCAGGCGGTTGAATCGTCCGACGAGCCGTGAGTATCGCTCGTCCGCCTCGAGCAGCCGGAGGTGCTTTTCCTCGGCGAGCAGGCGATGCATGCGCCACAGCGGAAGGACGAAGATGCCGAGGGCGATGGCCCCGCCCAGGCTCATCGTCACGCGGTCGATCGCGTTTGGTGCAGGCAGGCCCAGATACACCGTGCCGAGCAGGTAGGCGTAGATCCCCAACACCAGGCCGAGCGCGGAACGAAGCGTCAGGGCCGAAAAGGCGTAGATCGGGTCACGGCGGAAGAGATCGATGCGAGGCGTCAAACGGTGTATGCGATCGATGGCTCGGGCCTGGCGGATGACCTGGGCGATCCAGTAGAAGGTGACAATCTGAAGGATGATCGTATCCACCAAGCCGAGGGCTGTCTGGAGAGTGGAGGCGTCGGCTTCAACCCCCCAGGATGCGGGGTTGGGGATGAAGTTAACCGCGCCGATCAGCACCCCGAGGACGACGGCAAGGACGCCAATCCGCCGGGGAACCTTCGTCAGGCGGTATTCCAGGCCGGCGTACTCATCATCGCTCACTCGCAGCAACGGGCGGTAATTCGCCAACGCCCGGCGTGCCGTGGCGTTCAGGTAGTGGCTGAGCGCCAGAAAGTAGACCGGGACCAGGCCGTAGACAATGAGCAACGTGTCGACCGACCCCGGAGGCAGGGAGCCTTCGAGCCAGAGGGCAGCGTGAAACAGGAGCGAGATTGCCAGAAACAAAACGAGATACGCTGCCCAGGGTGGAAGCGACAAGCGCTCGAGCCAGCCTTGCAGGTGGTCCGCCCAGCTTGGGGGAAACAAGGGGGGAGCACCGGAATCCCCGGGCGGTCGCGGCTGAACCCGTTGTGGCGGGGGCCTGCGGAGCGCTCTGCTCATGTGGGCGATGATATCAGACGGACTCGTTCGGCCAGGCGAGGAATTCGGCCGCGGGAAAGGTTCCTGTACTCCGCCTTCTCGACTGGAGCTGCTTTCGGGCGAGTCCCAGGTCGTTGGTGTCGGCCACGACGTCCGTCGAGGGTGAGGCCGACGGGCCAACAACGATCGGGGACTCGCGCGCGGTCGGCGCCCGTTGAGAAGGCGGAGTTCGAGATGATCGAGCAGGACGGGGGACACGCTCGGCGCAGGGGCCTAGCGCGCCAGTAGCGGTTGCAGCAACTGTTGGATCAGCCAGATGGCGATGGGCAGCAAGACGGCGGCGGCGACGCCGCGCAGGGTTCCTGGAGGCCACGGCCAGGTGGGGATCCGCATCAACGCGGCGTGTTCGATTTCCAGGCTGGCCATGGCCTTGTGGAGATCAGCCATCGCCCGCAGGCGGCCGGAGTCGATCCGCCGGCGCAGCTCGGCGACCGAGGCCTTCATCCGGCGCGCGCCGTCGGCCAACAGGCGGGCCTTCTCCTCGGCCAGCAGGCGATGCACGCCCCACAGCGGCCAGGCAAACACGACCGCCGTCAGGACGGCAAAGAAGGCGGTCAGCACAACGTTGACCGGATTGTTGAGTGGGGCCGGGTAGACAAGGGTCCAGCCGTAGTTGAGCAGGGTGAGAGCCACGGCGGTGCGCGCTGTAAGGGCCGAGAAGGCATACAGCGTGCCGATGTCGTAGGGATCCACCCGAGTGTAGCGGGCGTGGATTCGGTGAACCCAGCGCAGCTGATGGATGGTGTGGACCAGAAGCGGAGCGTAGGTGACCCAGATCAAGACCATGAAGGCGTGAATCTCCGCGACCGAAACCGGGGTGGGCGCCATTTGGAACACCCGAGCCGGATCCGGCGTGATAGCCGCGAAAACGGGAACGAACAGCAACCCCACCAGGCTGGCCATCCAGGCGCCGCGCGGCGGCAAATGGGTTAGGCGCCAGCGGATCTCCCGAGGATCGACGCGCTCCGTCCGCACCGCCGGTGCGAAGCGGTCGAAGGCCCGCAAGGCGCTGCGGTCAAAGTAATGGATCAGCCCCAGCGCCACGACCGGCTGCACGCTGACGAACACGTGAGCCGGACGGACGAGGTAGACTCCCTGGCTCGCCTGCCCGATCCAGCCGAGGGCCACAAGAATCAGACCGCCGAGCAGATAGAACCCCCACGCCGGACCGGGCAGACCATCGACCCAGGTGGTGAGCCGGTCGACCCAGCTCAGGGACGTCGGCGCGACGAAGGCCCTGGGCTGCGGAGCGGCGGGGCGGGACTGTCTCTTGGCCATGCGGGTTCTCCCTCAGCGGCTGGGAGCGCCGCGCTTCGATCAACCTCCGAGCGACTTCTCGAGCAGCGACTGGACCAGCCACAGGACAAGCGGCACGAGCAGTGCCGCCGCCAGGCCGCGCACGGTGCCGGGCTCCCACGGCCAGGTCGGGATTCGGCGCAGGGCGGCCTGCTCGATCTCCAGGCTGGCGAGGGTCTTGTTCAGGTCATCCATGGCGGTCAGTTCCTGGTGGTCGACGCGCAGGTGGAGCTGGGAGACCACCGCCTCGAAACGGGCGGAGGACTCTTGGAGCAACCGTGTCTTCTCCTCCACCAGGCGTCGGTGGATTCCCCAAAGCGGCCAGGTAAAGGTAAGGATGGCGATGCCGCTGAAAAAGGCCGCCAGCCCCAGACTGGCCGGCTCATTGATGAGTTCCGGGGTGGAGGCGAACCACAGGTAGCTGTAGAGCAGAAGCCCTGCGGCGGTGAGCGCGGCGGGGGTCGAGAATGCATACAGCGGTTGCAGCCGGTAGAGGTTCAAGCGCGTGTGGTGAAGGTAGATATGGTGGATCAGCCGCAACTGATGGATGGTGTGATAGACGAGGACGGCAAGGATTGCCTGGGTCACCAGGAATTGCGCCAGGGCGGCGGCGAAGGCGGCCGGGTCGGCCGAGAGTCCGAACGAGGTCATCGAACGCATCAGGTCGAAGGATCCGCCGGCGGGGCCGCGGACGAGGAGCATCGGAATGGCGGCCAGGACGGATCCGCCGCCGACGGCGACCCAGGCCGTGGTTCGGGCGGGCAGGGTGGTCAGGCGGTAGCGGAGGTCCGCATACGCGGCATGGTCGTCGGACGCCGGGCCGCGGGGTGGGGGGGAAATGCAGTGCGGGCCGGAACGAATCGAGGGCGGCGGCCGAGCGGTCGAGGTAGTAGATCAATGCCAGCAGGTAGGCGAAGTTGCCGGTCGTCCAGATCAGGAATGGCAGGGAGCGTCGGGGATCGAAGTCGCCGGTGGACAGTTGGATCGCCAGCTGCAGGGCCACCCCGGCGGCTCCCAGGGCGGCGAAGGCCATCCATGCCGGGACGGGGATACGATCCAACGCGTCGGTCAGCTGGTCGACCCAGCTCGGTGGATACGGCGGAACGAAGGCCGGCGCGGCCGGCGACGATCGAGACGTTCGTTTGGGCACCCCTGCCCCGATGCGCCACCGCGGCGCGGCAGACGACCCGGGCGGCGGCGATGTCTGCGGCGGGTCTCCCCCTAGATCACCCCGGCCGACTGGTACCAATCATACGCTTGTTGCAACGCCAGGGAAAACGGCTTGGGAGGAGGCAGCCCCAGATCCCGCTGAGCCTTGGAGGTATCCACCCACAAGCGGTGGCGGCTCATCCGCAGCTGGGCGCCGTTGATCGGGGTCGGCACGAAGCGGGCGAGCAGGTCGAGCAGCGCCGCCAACGGCGGTATCGCGAGGTTGGGGATGCGAAGCCACGGAGGGCGCCGGCCAACCAGCCGGGCGGCCTCGGTCAGGATCTGCCGGTGGGTCAGGTTCTCGCCGCCGAGAATATAGCGCTCGCCGTTGGCGCCGAACTGAGCCGCTGCCAGATGCCCGGCGGTCACGTCGTCGATGTGCACCACGTTGACCCCGCCGTCGTTGTAGGCGAAGGATCGCCCGCGCGCCGTTTCCAACAGGATCGAGCCGCTGATCAGGTTCAAGTCGCCCGGGCCGAGCACGACCGAAGGATTGACAATCACCAAATGGATGCGTCCCTCGGCCAGTCGCCGGGCGGTCAGCTCGGACTGGTACTTGGCGTAGCCGTAGGGGAAGGCGCGGGGCGGCAGACGGAAGGTGTGTTCCTCGGTCAGCAGCTCGCCCGGGCCCGGGACGCCGAGTGCCGCCACCGAGCTGGTCAGCACGAGCGTGCGCGCCCCGGCGGCGACGGCCGCCTCGACCACATGATGCGTCCCTGCCACTGCCGCCTGGAACACGTCTCGCGGGCGGCGCCAGTAGGCCGACTCGGCGGCGGCGTGGAACACGGTGTGCACGCCGCGCAGGGCGCGGGCCAGGGAATCCGGGTCGAGGATGTCGCCGGTGATCAGCTCGAGGCGCAGCGACTCGATGGCCGCCAGGTTGGACGTCGGCCGGTGCAAGGCGCGCACGCGCCAGCCGGCCTGTAGCAGGGCGCGGCACAGGTGCGATCCGATGAAGCCCGTGGCGCCGGTCACCAGGGCGGTCGCGGGGGAAGTCATGCGTCGGCCACCTGCCCGCCAGCCCGAGGTCGGCGGGAGGCTCAGGAGATCAGCCCCAGCTCCCGGCCGACGTCGCCCAGGATGTTCAACGCCCGGTCGATCTGCTCGTCGGTGTGGGTCGCCATGTAGGAGGTCCGGAGCAGGCACTGGTCGGGCGGGACGGCCGGCGCCAGGACGGCGTTGGTGTACAGGCCGGCGTCGAAGCACTTCTTCCAGGCCAGGATCGTCGTCGCCACGTCGCCGGTGATGATCGGGATGACCGGCGTCACGCTCGGACCCATGTTGAAGCCGAGCGCCTTGAGCCCGGCGCGCATGCGCTCGGTGACCTGCCACAGGCGGTCGACGCGCTCGGGTTCGTTCTCCATGATCTCGAGCGCCGCCAGCACGGCTGCCACGTTGGAGGCCGGCATCGAGGCGCTGAAGATCAGCGAGCGGGCGTGATGCTGGATGTAGTGAATCACGTCGCTGTCGCCGGCGATGAACCCCCCGAGCGAGGCGAACGACTTGCTGAAGGTGCCCATGATCAGGTCGACCTGGTCGGTGACGCCGAAGTGGGCGGCCGTGCCGCGGCCGCGCGCCATGACGCCCAGGCTGTGGGCGTCGTCGACCATCAGGCGGGCGCCGTGCTTGCGGCAGAGCGGGATGATCTCCGGCAACGGCGCCAGGTCGCCGCCCATGCTGTAGACCCCGTCGACGACGACCATCCGCCCCGCCTTGGGGTCGATGGCGCCGAGGATGCGGTCGAGGTGAGACATGTCGTTGTGGTTGAAACGCCGCATCTCGCCCAGGGCCATGGCGCAGCCGTCAACGATCGAGGCGTGATCGTCCTTGTCGAGCACGACCACGTCGCCGCGCTGCACCAGGCACGAAATCGTCCCCAGGTTGACCTGGTACCCGGTACTGAATACGAGCGCCGCCGGCTTGCCGACGAACGCCGCCAGCCGTGCCTCGAGCTCCTGGTGCAGGCGGAGGGTGCCGTTGAGGAAGCGCGAGCCGGTGCACGACGTCCCGTAGCGGGCGACGGCGTCGATCGACGCCTGGCGCACGCGCGGATCGGTCGTCAGCCCGAGGTAGTTGTTCGAGCCGATCATCAGGATCCGGCGGCCGTTGACGACGACCTCCGTCCCCTCGGTGTCCTCCAACGGCAGGAAGTAGGGGTACAGCCCGGCGGCCTGGGCCATGCGGGCGTCCTGGTAATCGAAACACTTGGCGAAGATGTCCATGGGCGGTCGCTCCCCTCGGGACGTGCCGCACATCCTGCCACAACTCCGCCGAGCAGGGAAGCCCGAAACGGTTTTGTGGTACAAAAGCTTTGTGGCACGAAAGAAGACCGGGGAGGTCGACGTTCGCTGGCGCCTCGAGGCTGGCGGCGCGCGGCAGCTTCTGCCGGTGGCGCTCGACACCTACTGGCGCGTGCGCGGCGAGCTGGGCGACGACCTCGAGCCTTTCCGCCTGACCCTGCCGCAGTACCTGGTGCTGGTGCGGTTGGCGGCGGCGCGGCGCGAGACCGGCATGAGCGACCTGGTGCGCGCCGGACGGCAGGACCCGGCGACGCTGACGGCGATCGTCGACCGGATGGTGCGGCGCGGCCTGCTCGTCCGCCGCCGGGCGGCGGGGGACCGCCGGCGCGTCGTGGTGCGCCTGACTCCGCGCGGGCGTCGGCTGTACCAGCTGGCAACGCGGCACCTGATCGTTCGCTGGCGACGGGCGCTGCGGACATTCAGCGGCGCCGAGCAGCTCCAGCTGCTGGCGCTGCTCTTGCGACTGCTGGGGGCGCTGGAGGAGTCCCCCCTGGCCCGGCGCGCTTCGACAGGCTCAGCGCGCCTCCCCGAAAGACAAGCGTCCTGAGCCTGTCGAAGGACGCCCGTCCCCCGCTGGTCGGCGCGCTTCGACCCTTCGCTCAGGGCAGGCAGGCTTAGCGCGCCTGAGCCGCGCGACCGTCCGCTTGACGGCTCGGGCCCGGGCCCTATAATCGGACGCAATTCAGCGGCCGTATGCCGCGCACGACGCGCGCGGAGTCGGCCCACGGCCGTCATCCCAGCGAGTCGCCGGTCGGTGCGAGGCGACATGCCGGCCCGGGCCTGTCCGCTCCGCCTCCCCTCGGAGCCTCCGGGGGGACGTTGCCTCCGCAGGGGCGAAGAGATGCCGTAAGGAGGCCGGGTTCGCCCGTTAGCGCGACCAAGGTCCGGAACCTCGGTGGCGACGATGGCGGCGCCGGAGGCAACGGACGAAGGCAGGTGGCACCACGAGCGGCCCCCCTCGTCCTGCGGATGAGGGGGGCTTTGTCTTGGCGACGGAGGCCCGAGATGATCGACATCCAGTTGTTCCGGGACGATCCGCAAGGCCTGGCGACCGACCTGCGCCGACGCGGCTACGAGCCGCCGGTCGAGCAGATCGTGCGGCTCGACGCCGACCGCCGGGCCCGGCTGGCCGAAGTCGAGAGGCTCAAGGCCGAGCGCAACCGGGCGTCGAAGGCCATCTCGGCGATGGGCGACGCCGCGGCGCGCAACGCTGAGATCGAACGGCTGCGACGGCTGGGCGATCAGATCGACGACCTCGATCGGGCCGTGGCCGCGATCGAGACCGAGCTGGTGCAGGTGCTCGAGTGGATTCCCAACCGGCCTGCGCCCGATGTGCCGGACGGTGCCGACGAGTCTGCCAACGTCGTCGTGCGTCAGGTGGGCGAGCCCGCCGCCCTGCCGTTCGCCGCCGTGCCGCACTGGGACCTCGGGCCGGCGCTCGGCGTGATCGACTTCGAGCGCGGGGTGAAGATGACCGGTTCGCGCTTCTACGTGCTGCGCGGCGCCGGCGCCCGGCTCCAGCGCGCCCTGATCGCCTGGATGCTCGACCGCCACATCCGTCAGGGGTACGTCGAGGTCTATCCCCCGTTCCTCGTCCGGCAGCAGACGATGTACGGCGCCGGCCAGCTGCCCAAGTTCCAGGACAACCTGTACCGCGACGCGGAGGACGACCTGTGGCTGGTGCCGACGGCCGAGGTGCCGCTGACCGGGATGCACATGAGCGAAATCCTCGACGCCGCCGAGCTGCCGCTGCGCTACACCGCCTACACGCCATGCTTCCGGCGCGAGAAGATGTCGGCCGGGCGCGACGTGCGCGGCATCAAGCGCGGCCACCAGTTCGACAAGGTCGAAATGTACGTCTTCTGCGCGCCGGAGGACTCGCCGGCCGAGCTCGAGCGGATGCTGGCCGAGGCCGAGGGCACGTGCGCGGATCTCGGCCTGACGTATCGGGTCAAGGAGCTGTGCGCCGGGGACCTCGGTTTCAGCGCCCAGCGGTCGTTCGATGTCGAGGTCTGGGCACCCGGGGTCGGCGAATGGCTCGAGGTGTCGTCGGTCTCGAACTGCGGCGACTTCCAAGCGCGCCGGGGGAACATCACCTACCGGAAACCCGGACGGAAACCTCGTCCCCTCCACACGCTCAACGGTTCCGGCCTCGGGCTGCCGCGCACGCTGATCGCCATCCTCGAGAACTACCAGCAGGCCGACGGCAGCGTCGTCGTTCCGGAGGTCGTCAGGCCGTGGATGGGGGGAGTGGAGGTGCTCCGGCGTGAGGGCTGAGATCGAACGCTGGCGCGTCGAAGGGTGCGACGGATGAGCGATCAGACGATCACCATTCTCGTCGGCGTGGCGATGCTGACCGGCCTCTTGGGGACGGTGATCCCGTGGTTCCCCGACCTCCTCCTGATCTGGGGCGCGGCGCTGGCGTACGGGCTGTTCGTCGGATGGGGAACGGGCGGTGCGGTGCTGTTCGGGCTGATGACCGTCCTGGCGCTGGCCGGCCTGGCGGCCGAAGTTGCGCTGACCGCCGCCGGGGCGCGGGTAGGTGGCGCGTCGGGCTGGGGCATTGCGGCAGGCGTAGTCCTGGGGCTGATCGGGCTGGTCCTCTTTTCGCCCGTCGGCGCGCTGGTCGGCCTGGCGTTCGGGCTTCTGGCGGTCGAAGGCTATCGGCACCGGAACCTGCGGGAGGGGGCGCGGGCGACGGCCGGGGCGCTCCTTGGATGGACGGCATCCTTCGCCGCCAAGTTCGGCCTGGCATTGGCGATGGTTGTGCTGTGGGGAGTGTGGGTCGCGGTCGGCTGAAGGGCCGGCGCGCCTCGCCTCACGCCGGAGGAAAGAACACCATGCCGACGCCCAGGTCTTCGAGCCCGCGCTCGGCCCAGTGCTGGACCATAGCCGACGAGTCCTCGAGGGCCTCGAACAAGATCGGGATCGCGCGTGGCTCGCGGGCGCGCGCCAGAGCGCGTACGGCGTGGATGCGCGCGCCCACTTCGGGCGAACGCGCCGCGGCCGTCAGGTGGGCCAGCGCCTGCGGGCCGAGAGCAGCCAGCGCCTCCGAGGCGAGGCGAGCCGTGATCGGATCGTCGTCCGTCAGCAGGCGGGCGAGTCGATCCGCGGCGTCGGGCGAAGGCTGGAGGCGGAGGCCGAGCGCCGCCGCCTGACGGACACCGGCGTCGGGATCGTCGAGCGCTTCCGTCAGCGCAGCCGCCGATCGCCGGTCGGGAATGCCGGCGACGGCGCGCGCCGCCCACCAGCGCGCGTCCGCTGAGTCGGACCGCAGCGCAGGGAGCAGGGCGTCGAGCGCCGGCGGGCCGAGGCGCACCAGCCCTTCGACGGCGGCCTCGGCGCGCGCCTCGTCGCCGGACAGGAGTTCGGCGACGAGGCGCTGGTCTTCCGACATCGGGGACGTCAGTCGCTGGGGGGCGGGACGGGCAGGTCGGCTTCGGCCGTGCCGATCCACTTCGAACCTTCGTCGATGAGCATCACCGGGATGTCGTCGACGATCGGGTACTTGCGCCGGCAGTCGGGTTCCTGGCACACCAGCCACGCGTCGCGCACCAGGACGAGCAGGCCCTGCTTGTCGCGAACGCAGTGCGGGCAGCGCAGGATCTCGAGCAGGTCGGCGTTGATCATGGGACCGATTCTACCATCATGTCGAATCCCAGACCCGTTTGGCGCACCACAACAAGCAGGGCTCAGTCGCCGTCGACGTTGGCGTCCTCGGGGAGTTCCGTGCCGGGGCCGTACTCGTAGATGGCGCGCCAGGGGAGGTAGTGGGTCTTGATCGTGTCCTGGTGCAGGATGGTGCCGTCGCGGTACACGGTGCGGACCACGACCACGTCCAGGCCCTTGGCTGCCCAATCGACCTGGACGATCTTGCCCTCCGGCAAGTCCTCGTTTTCCCGGTACAGGGGGCGCGGCGCCTTGACTTCGTTCGACCGTTCGCTCGACCATTCGACGGTGCGCCCGTCCGAGGTCGAGTAGAACTTCCACAGCAATTGGTTGCCGTAGATATAGGTCTCCATCAGCAGCCAGTAGGGCGTGTCGTTGGTGAACTTGAAGTCGACCAGCGGCAGGAACACGGTGGCGTCCATGCCGGGGCCGGGCGAGTTCGGGCCCTGCTCGTAGTAGCCGACGCGATACGCGTGCGGATGGCGCTCGACGATCGGGTAGCCGCCGAAGAACACGGCGCGGAAGAGCGTCGTGCTGACCTGGCACACGCCGCCGCCGACGCCCTTCACGGTGCGGTTGCCGAAGATGATCAGCGCCTCGGCGTAGCCGTTGTCGAGGCTGATGTCGTCGAGGACGGAGCCCATCGAGAAGGTCTCGCCGGGTGCCACCAGCAGACCGTGGAATTCGCCGGCGGCGGTGGTGATGTTCTGGATGCGCTCCGGGCTCGAGCCGCCAAAGTAGGTCGAGACGGCGACGACGTTCTCGGTGATGCCGAGCGACTCGGCCGTGGCGTCGTCGCCGACGGCCGGCGGCCGGGTCTGGAAGACGAGCGGCACGGCATGCTGGGCGCGGCCGACGGCCTGTTGGATGGCGTCGAGCGACGCCGGCACGTCGAGGGCGCGCCCGATGACCGCCGGGCGCAACAGGTCGAGTTGGCGCGTCTCGTCGTTGAAGATGAAGCGGGCGTTCTCGGCCTGGCGCTCGAGTTCGGGCGCCAACTCGGTCAGCATCGGGATGAGGACGGCCTCGTCGAGTCGGACGACCAGCCGGGCCGACCCGCCGTCGTCCACCCGGTGGAATCGAATCAGGCCGGCCAACTCCTCGGGGGTGAAGGTCCACGGCCCGGCGCCCTCGGCCGTGAGGGAAAACGGCTCGGAGAGCAGACGCCGGGCGACGTCCGCCTGCTCGCTGGCGTCCAGGATCGCCGGCGGCGACTCGGTCACCGGGAGGTCGATGACGGCGTCCGTCATCGCGGCGACGGAGGCCGCCAGCCGGTCGAGCGTCGCCGGGATGTCCAGGCGGCGGCCGACCTGGCCGGCCGTCACGTGAACCTCGCGACCCTCGATCGTGGCGCCAGCCTCGATCGTCGGGCGGTCGATCTGCGCCGCCACGCGGCCGAGGGTGGCGGCGGCGAGGCGCTCGTCGAGCAGGAGCACCGGAGGGATGGCCACTCCGGTGAACCACGCCTCGAGCTGGTCGGCGGCACGGGTGAGGAGATCGCCCTGGCGGCCGACGGCCAGCGCCCGGGCAGCGGCGGAGGGCGCGTCGAGCACGACGCCGGCCTCGGCGGGGGTCACCGTCCACACGGAAGAACCGTCGCGCAGGACGATCCGGCCGGAAGTCGGGTAGGTGATCGCCTCTCCCAGCGCGACCTCGATCTGCGGCGCCGTCAGTCCCGAGACGTCGGCCGAGGCGACGGAGACTCCGGGCAGGGCGCTGCCGGCGTAGAGCAGCCGCATTCCGAGCAGCGCCACAAGGCCGGTGCCGATGAACGCGGCGGCGGCCAGGAGGCCGGCGCTCGCCAGGCGCAGCGCCCACGTTGCAAAGCCGGCTCGCGAGGGCGAGAGGATCGTCGTGGCGTTCATGGCGGCAGGCGGCGGATTATAACCGCCGGGCCTGCGCGCAGCGCGATCAGGGCTGAAGGTAGAGGCGGATGCTGGTGTAGTGCCGCAGCGCCGGCGGCGTCAGCCCGCGTTCGGCGAGCGCCAGCCGGACGTACTGCGCGAATGGCACCTGATACGTCAGCACGGCCTCGAACGTTCCGAGTTCGCCGACGACGGGCTCCTGCACTTCGACGTCTGTCGAGGCGATGACCGCGCCGCCGCGATCGATCACTTCGATTCGCAGGGGCAGATCCTCGTCGAGCCAGGCGGCGCCGCGCACGATCAGCGAGCCGCCGGCGACGACCTGGTCCGGTCGCGGGGAGAAGATTGTCAGCTTCTCGGCCGCCTCCAGGTTGGTTTCGATGCGCGGCGGCCCGACCGACAGGAAGACGACCGGCCGCGTGGCGAGATGTTCGAGCCGGCTGGTTCCGGGCGCGTTGAAGGAGACCTCCACCAGGCCGGCCTCGGCTACACCGCTCATGGCGAACGGCACGGTCACGACGAACAGCCCCGCGGCGTCTTCCGGCGCCAGGAGAAAGGTCGTCGTGCGGGCGATCTCCTGACCCTGCTCCCCGATCAGGCGAACGAAGATCTTCCCCTGCGCGCTGGGCCCGCCCCATCCGGCGACGCGCACCGGGCTGACGACGTGCGACCCCGGGCCGGGAGCTTCGAGGATCAACCGCTCCTGCGGCAGGGGGAGCGAGATGCGAGTCGGCGTGGGGGAGGAGACGAACTCCGGCGGCTCGAGCACGATCGCCGGCGTGCCATCGACGATCGGCGCCGGGGTCACCGCCTGGACGGGCGTCGGCGTCGTGCTCGGCGCCGGCGCCGGCTCACCTATGGAAGGAGTAGGCGGGAGGGGCGCGCCGCAAGACGCCAGCAGCACGGCGGTCGCGGCCGCAGCCGCGAGGCGTTTCACCCGAGCGTCGTCCACACTTCGAGCTTGGCCGTCACCCGGCGAATGACCTCGTCGGTGAAGTCGGTCGTCGACGACTGCCCGCCGAGGTCGGGCGTGGCGACGCCCTGGTAGACGGCCTCGAACACCGCTTCGTAGATCGCCCGCGAAGCGCGCGCCGCTTCCGGGCGCGGGACGTAGGTCAGCAGCGCCGCGCCGGCCAGGATCATCGCCATCGGGTTGGCCAGGTTCTTGCCTTCCAGCGCCGGCGCCGTCCCGTGGGGCGCCTCGGCGACGGCGGCGCGCACCGTCAGAAGGTCGGCGTCGAACGACAGGATCATCGACTCGGAGCCGGCGATCGACCCGTACATCTGGAGCACGAGGTCCGACAGGCAGTCGCCGTCGCGATTCAGGGCGGGGATGACCATCGCTTCGCCCGAGCTGCGGAGCAGGAGGGCATAGGTGGCGTCGATGAGCTGCGGCTCGTAGCGCACGGTCGGGTGACGGGAGGCGGCGGCTTCGAGTTCCTCCTGGAACATGCCCTCGTACACCGGGCTGACGGTGTACTTCGGGCCGCCGAAGACCTTGGCCCCTGTCTTCTCGGCGTGCTGAAAGGCGAACTCGGCCACGGCGCGGCACGACGAGCGGGTAATGCGCTCGGTGCGCAGCGCCGTCTCGTCGCCATCGGGGGTGCGCTCGCGCCACTCGCGCGCGCCGTAGGCGTCGCCGACCGCCATGCGCACCACGGCGATCGGGGCATGGACTCCGCCGACGGGTCGGACGTTCGGCAGGCGCCGCCCGGTGCGCAGGATGACCGTGCCGTCGATCGCCTCGCGCAGCAGGGCGTTCGGGCTGCCGACATCGTCGCTGTCGGGCTGGCGGCCGCCGGCCGCCGTGGGTGTGATCGTCGCCGCCTTGATCCCCAGGCCCGTCCGACGGATGGCCTGCGCCGCCTTGTGAATGACCGCGTTGCGCGTGCGGCGTCGATGGGCCAGGCTCAGATCGAACGTGGTGAACGCCAGCGGCAGGCGCACGACGGCCGGGTCGAGCACGCGCAGCGCCTGCTCGAGCAGCTCCTGGCCGGTCTGGTCGCCCTCCAGGACGATGATCTCGACCGGCTCGGCGGCACCGGCGGGGGCGGCGGACACGGCAGTTCAGCTCCCCGTGATGACGGCCCGGTAGCCGGCGAACGCCAGGAACAGGCAGAGCGCCCCGTAGGCGAGCGAGGCCCGGCGGTCGTCGCGCCCCCGGCTGAACAGGTAGTAGGCGGGCAGGGTCAGGATGGCGGTCAACCCGTACAGGAGGTGCACCAGGCGCGCCGGCCGGTCGCCGCCGGCGTAGAGCAGGACGCCCAGGGCGACTTCGACCAGGGCCAACAACTCGCCGATGGCGAGGACGCCCCATGTGCTGGGCGAGACGAGGCGGCGGCGCGCCGCCGCCAGGAAGTTCCAGCCGGAGGCGGCCAGCATGTACAGGATGAAGCTGACGGCGAGCCGGGCGTGGAGGTCGGTGAGGTCCATGGTGAGGGTAGTGTAACCCAGGCCGCGGCCGGTGCGGGCAGGGGTTCGAGGCCAGCGACGCCCGAGGCTAATGCAGGCCGTAGATCTCGTCGTACTTTGTTTCGAGGTAGCGCAGGTACGGTCCGGCCGACAGGCCGCCGCCCACGACGCGCTGCAACAACTCGTCGGCATCGAATTTCGAGCCGTGACGGTGGATGTGCGTGCGCAGCCAGCCCAGCAGGTCGGCGAACTGGGCGCGCTCGATCTGCCGCGACAGGTCGGGCAGGTCGGCGTTGATCCGTTCCCACAGCTGGGCCGCCACCAGGTTGCCCAGGGCATACGTCGGGAAGTAGCCCAGAATCCCGCCCGACCAGTGGACGTCCTGCATCACGCCGTTGGTGTCGTTGGGCGGCGTCAGGCCGAGGTACTCCTGCATCTTGTCGTTCCAGGCGGCGGGCAGATCGGCGATGGACAGGGCGTCTTCGGTGATCGCCAGCTCGAGGTCGAAGCGAAGCATGATGTGCAGGTTGTAGGTCGCCTCATCGGCCTCGATCCGGATGAACGAAGGCTCGACCTTGTTCATGGCGCGGTGGAAGGTCTCGACGTCGACGTCAGCGAGCTGTTGCGGGAACAGCTCCCGCAGCCGGGGGAAGAACGCCTTCCAGAAAGGCAGGCTGCGGCCGACCATGTTCTCCCACAGCCGGGACTGCGATTCGTGGATGACGAGCGACGAGCCCCCCAGCAGCGGGGTGCGATCGAGCTCGGGCGCCGAACCCTGATCGTACAGGGCGTGCCCGGTCTCGTGCATCGTGCTCAGGATCGACGACGACAGCAGGTGGGGGTAGAGGCGGGTGGTGATGCGGACGTCGCCCAGGCCGAAGCGGGTCGTGAACGGATGGGCCGACTTATCCTGGCGGCCGCGCTCGAAGTCGTAGCCGAAAGCGCGGGCGACGTCGAGCCCGAAGGCCCACTGCAGGTCGACGTCGTAGCCGCGCCGCATCAGCGAGTTGTCGACGGGCCGGCCGCCCTCGACGATCGCCCGTACCAGCGCCACCTGCCGCGGGCGCAGCTCGTCGAAGACCGCCCGCACCTGCGGCGTGGTCAGGCCGGGCTCGAAGTCGTCGAGCAGCGGGTCGTAGCGATGCGCGTAGGGGGCGAAGAAGTCGGCGTAGGTGCGGCGCAGCCGGAAGACCGTCTCCAGGTGCGGCCGAAACGAGGCGAAATCGTTCGCCGGCCGGGCCCGCTCCCAGGCCTCGTGCGCCAGCGACGTGGCGCGGCTGAACTCGGCGACGTAGTCCGGTGGGACGCGGCGGGCCTTGTCGTAGTCGCGGCGCGCCTTGCGCACCAGCCGGGCGTCGTCGGAGTCGGGATCGAGGTCGCGCGCCTCGTCGGCGGCCGCCTCCAGGGCCGCGCCCATGGCGTCGGAGACGAACGTCTCGTGCGCCAGGCGGCTGATCGTGCTCAGGGCGGCGGCACGGTTGGCGGCGCCGCCGCGCGGCATATTCACCTGCTGATCCCATTCCAGGACGGCGGCCGTGGCGTGCAGGTCGAAGACCTCGCCGAGCAGGTTCCGCAGGTGTTCGAGCTTGGTGGGCATGGGCTCTCCTCGGTGCGCTCCCGCGCCGGGAGCTGTGGCTTCAGACGACGCGCCAGCGCAGCGGCTCGCCGCGCAGCGCGTGCAGGACCTCGTCGGCGATGTCGGCGGCGACGCGCGCCTGGGCCTCGACCGTCTCGGCGCCCAGATGCGGCGTGACGACGACCCGCGGGTGACGGACGATCGGCGCCTCGCCCGGCGGTTCGACTTCGAAGACGTCGAGGGCGGCGCCCGCCAGCCGGCCCGACTCGAGGGCTGCCAGCAGGGCCGCCTCGTCGACGACCCCGCCGCGCGCCGCGCACACCAGCCGGGCGCCAGGCTTCATCGCCGCCAGGGCCTGCGCGCCGAAGGCGTGCCGGGTCTGCTCGTCGAGCGGCAGATGCAGGCTGACGAAGTCGGCCTCGGCCAGGAGCGTCTCGAAGGCGCGCGGCTCGGCGCCGGCCGCCCGGATGGTTTCCGGCGACAGGTAGGGATCGTACGCCAAGATCGTCATGCCGAACGCCGCCGCCCGCCGCGCCACGGCCCGACCGATACGCCCGATGCCGACCAGTCCCAGGGTCTTGCCCTCCAGTTCGACGCCGGTCATTTCGGCCTTGGTCCACGCCCCGCGGCGAAGCGCGGCGTCGGCCGCCGGGAGATGCCGCGCCAGCGCCAGCATCAGGCCGATGGTCAGCTCGGCGACGGCGGTCGTCGCCGCCTCCGGCGCGTTGACGACAACGACCGAAGCCCGCCGCGCCGCCTCGAGGTCGATGTTGTCTACGCCCACGCCGGCGCGGCCGACGACGCGCAGGCGCGGCGCCGCGGCCCCGATCGCCGCGGCGTCGACGCGCGTGCGGCTGCGCACGATCCAGGCCTCGATCCGGCCGAGCGCCGAACGGTCGTCGGTGATGGTCACGCCGGCCTGGCGCAGGCGTTCGACGCCGGGGGCGGCGAGACCATCTGTCACCAGGACGCTCCACGAAGGTTCGGTCATACGCGGCGATGGGCGGAGAATGCGCCCGCGGCAGGCGGGCGCGCGGGCGCGGTCACGATTGTACCGCGGCAGCGTCGGAGGCCTCGGGCGCGGAGGGGGTGAAGAGGAGCAGCGCCAGCGGCCCGATCGCCAGAAGCGTCATGGCCGCCGGCAGTCCCACCCGCGCCGCCGCTGCGCCGACAGCCACGGCGAACACGCCCCCGAGCGAACTGGAGACCGACGTGAGCGCCGCCACGGTCGCGGTTCGATCCGGCGCCGTGGCGTAGGCTTCCCCCTGAAGGACCGGGTACCACGGCGAAGCCAACAGGCCGAGCGGAGGCAGGAGCAGGAGTTTCATCGTCGCCGCCGGCGCGAGCAGCCATACGGGGTACAGCAGCACGGTGGCGGCAGCCGACCATCGGAGGAGCCTGACGCCCGCCGGGCGCGGCAGTGAGCGACCAAGGAACACTTGCCCGGCGAGAAACCCGACGAGCCACAGCGTCGCCCCGAGCGCGGCCGAGGCCGGAGGCAGGCTGGCGATGTCGGCAAGGAAGAGAGGCAGGTAGCCGAAGAACACGTCGAGCATGAGGTCCGAGAGCGGAAGCAGGAGAACCCAGCGCCGCAGGCGCCGGAGGCGCAGCGCGCCGCGCAAGTTCTCGCGCAGGGTAGCGGCGAGGCCGGCGGCGGCGCCGCGGGTCAGCCGTGGGAACGAGAGGTGCCGGGCGAGGACGATGGTCAACCCCAGCCCGGCCGCGCCCAGCGTGAGGAACGCTTGCCGCCAGGTCTGACCCGCGAGGACGAACGCGCCGAGCACCGCCGGGCCGAGCAGATCGCCGATGGTCCCGGCCGCAGTCCAGCGGGCCATGGTCTGCGACTCGCGCTGCCGATGACGCGCGATCAGGAGGGCCTGCGACAGGCTGACGAAGGCGCCGCTCGCCGGCGCCGTCAGGATGAAGGCCGCCAGCAGGAGGGCGAAGGTGCTCGAAAGGCCGGCCAGGAGCGTCGCCGCGGCCAGCACCATGCCGCCGGCGACGACGACACGCGTCCCGACCGGCGTGTCGCCAAGGAGCAGGACGAACGGCTCGATCAGCGTCGCGACGAGAATCGGGAGGCCGAGCAAGAGGCCGACCTGGCCGTAGGTCAGGCCGAGGTCGTTGCGAACGAAGGGCAGGGCGACGGTGGCCAGGCTGTAGCCGAGCTCGTCGTAGAGCTCGACGAGAAGGAAGACGGCGAGGCCGAGGGGAAGGCGTCGCACCGCGGGCGACGGACGAGTGCCGGGGCTGTGCTTCGTCACGCCGGCACCGCCTGGGTGGTCGACCGGGTGCGAGGGCGAAGTCAATGCGGGGCGTGGATCGGGTTCATCGTGGGGCGGAGTCTGCGTTACCGTTCGAAACTGCGCCGCGAGGCGCGCTCAGCGTCGCTCCCCGACGAACACCACCCACACCGCCAGGTCGTCGCTGAACGACTCGAAGCGATGCTCGACGCCGGCCGGCACGACCATCAGGTCGCCCGGGCCGAACGAGTGCGTGCGGTCGCCGTTGCGAAACTCGCCGCTGCCGGCGATCACGACGTAGACTTCGTCGCGATCGTGCGGGGTCTGGGGATCGATGCCGCGCGGGGCGTAGATCTTGATCTCCAATCCCGGACGCTCGAGCAGCGTGGCCGAGCGCTTGCCGTCGGGAGTCGGCAGCAGGCTGACGGCTTCCTGCGGACGGATCCAGGATTCGTTGCCGAAGGGCATAGGAACACTCCGAGTGGCCGGCGGCCCGGGAATGCAGCGGCCCGCTCAGGCGTGATCGGCGGGCCTCAGCGGGGGGCGATCTCCGCCACGACCGCCCGGTGGTCGGAGGCCGTGCTGTCGATGACCTTGGCCGTCAGCGCCTGCAAATCCGGGCTGAGCCAGATGTAGTCGATCCGCTGGAACGGGTCGTCCGACGGCCATGTCAGGCCGGGGCCTTCGCCCGCTTCGGCCCACGAGTCGACCAGGCCGGCCTGGCGCATGAGCTGCATCTCGGGCCAGTCGGGCTCGGCGTTGAGATCCCCCATCAGGATCGTGCGCTCCTGACCGCCCCAGAACTCGAGCAAGACCGGGATCTGCTCCAGCCGCGGCTCGGGTTCGTCGGCGACGTGATGCAGGTGTGTGGCGATGACGAGCAGCGGCCGGTCGAAGCCGAGGTCGAGGCGCGTCCAGAGGAAGCCTCGCGGCAGGAGCGTGCCGGCCACCGGCAGCGGCGCCGATCCGCTCTCCTGGAGGGGCCTGCGGCTGAGGAGCGCGTTGCCCCAGATCGGATCGGCCGTGCCGGAGAACACCACGTGCATTCCCAGCCGGCGGGCCAGCCAGTAGGTCAGATCGACGGTGCCGTCGATCAGCCAGCCGCGTGAGACCTCCTGGAGCGCGACGACGTCGGGGTCGGCGGCTTCGATCACCTGGGCGATGGCCTCCGGATCGAGGCGTCCGGCGCGGTCGAAGGCGGAGTGGATGTTGAACGTCATGACCCGGCCGGTCGGCTCTCGGTCCGACGGCGCGGGCGAGGGGGTCAGCAGGACGATGACCGATCCGAGCACGGCGAGCGCGATCGCCGCCGTGGGCGTCGTCGGGTCGGATTGCGGGGCGCGCGGCTGGCCGCGGCGGAGCGAGCCCAGGAGGCACACGGCGACGACGAACGACGCCAGCGGAAGGACGGAGGACCGCGTCAGCGGCAGGGCGATGTCGAAGGAGACATAGTAGACGAAGGCCAGCAGCAGGTACAGTAGCATCCCCAGCGTCATGCCGACCGACGTCCGGGCCAGCCCCGTGCGCGATGGCTCTTCGCCGCGCCGGGCGATGATGGCCAGTGCCCAGCCGAGCGTGAACTGAAGCACCAGGACCATCAGCGGCAGGGTTCCGCCGAAGCCGGTCGTCCGCGGCAGGGCGACGTAGAGAAGGAGCGCCGCCAGGGCAGCCACGCCGAGCCGATGCAGGGCCGGGCGCGCCAAGGCGAGCCAGGCGCCGGCGGCAAGCGCGGCGTTGCCGAAGACGAGCACGACGAACGCCGTAGGCGACGGGATCCCGGAGACCTCTGCGACCCACCCTTGGTTCTGGAGCAGCATCGCCTGGACCAGGAAGATGGAGCCGATCCCTGCCAGCGGCAGGGCCGAGGACCAGCCGACATCCGAGGCCGCCGACCGGAGCGGCGCCGGTTCGACGGCGATCGCCCACAGCACACCGGCGGCCAGCGCCAGCACGACGATCACCGCGCCGATCGTCGGCGTCCAACTCAGGTCGAGTGTGCCGCCGGCGCCCTTGATGAGCGTGTCGAGCGCCAGGCCGAGAATCAGACCTCCGACGAGGCGCGCCGGGGCGCCGGTGCCGTCGGCGGCGCGGCTGTGGCCGACGAACGCGCCGAGGAAAATCAGGAACAGGGCGACGGCGGCCAGGCTCACGTACAGGTCGAGCCCGGGGCTGGACGAGAACTGCTCGAGCACGCGCAGCGCGGCCAGGCCGCCGGCCGAGGCCCACAACGCGCCGCGCGAGCCGGCCAGGCGGCGGACGAGGGGGGCCAGGAAGCCGAGGGCGAAGGTGGCGAAGGCGATTCCGCCGAGGGTGATCGACCCGACGCCGACGGTGTCGCGCAGATACCAGGCGAGGCTGGGGATGTAGACCCGCAGCATCTGCAGGCCCAGGACGACGACGAGCGCCGGAAGGGCCAGCCGGCGAAGTGTCGCGCCGTGGACGAGGTCTCGGGGAGAGATGCGCGCCATGACGGCCTCCGCTCGCGGTGGACGGATTATAGCCTCGCCGCCAGTCGGGGCCGGCTGTGCGATAATTGCGCGCCGACGCGGAGCACCGGCGCGACGATCGAGATGCGTTATCACTCCTTGTGCGTGCTGGGTCTGGGCTACATCGGGTTGCCGACCGCCTGCACGTTCGCCCTCAACGGGCTGCGGGTCGTCGGCGTCGACGTCAACCGCCGTATCGTCGACGTCCTGCGCAACGGCGAAGTTCACATCCAGGAACCGGGCCTGCGCACGCTGGTCCAGGCCGCCTTCGGCTCGGGACGGCTCCGCGTCGCCGAGGTGCCCGAGCCAGCCGAGGCGTTCCTGATCGCCGTCCCGACGCCGATCCGCGCCGACAAGCGCGCCGACCTGCGCGCCGTCGAGTCGGCGGCCGAGGCCATCGTCCCGCACCTGGTGCCGGGCAACCTGGTCGTCCTCGAATCGACTTCCCCGCCGCGCACGACCGTCGACCGGCTGGCGCCGATCCTGGAGCGATCGGGCCTCAGGGCCGGGGTCGACTTCTACCTGGCCTACTCGCCGGAGCGCGTCCTGCCGGGGCAGATCCTGCGCGAGCTGATCGAGAACGCGCGCGTCATCGGCGGGGTGAACCGGGCCTCGGCCGAGGCCGGGCGCGACCTGTACGCCGCCTTCGTCAAGGGCGAGATCGTGCTGACCGATGCCACGACGGCCGAGATGGTCAAGCTGATGGAGAACACCTACCGCGACGTCAACATCGCCGTGGCCAACGAGTTCGCCCGCCTGGCGGAACACATCGGCGTCGACGTCTGGGAGGCGATCGCCCTGGCCAACCGGCACCCGCGGGTCGAAATCCTCCGGCCGGGGCCGGGGGTCGGCGGGCACTGCATTAGCGTCGATCCGTGGTTTCTGGTCGAGGCCGCGCCGGACGAAACGGGCCTGATCCGGCAGGCACGCCTGGTCAACGACGACCAGCCGGAGCGCGTCGTGCGGCGGATGGAGCAGGTGCTCGGTGGGCTCGCCGGCAAGACCGTCGTCGTCCTGGGCCTGGCCTACAAGTCGGATGTGGACGACCTGCGCGAGAGCCCGGCGCTCGAGGTCGCCCGGCGATTGTCGCAGGCCGGGGTGCAGGTGCGCACCTTCGAACCGAACGCGCTCCAGGCGACGGCGCCGGGCGCGCAGGCGTCGCCGTCGCTCGAAGCGGCGCTCGACGGCGCTGACGCGCTGGCGCTGCTCGTCGATCACCGCGGCCTGGCCGAGACTTCGCCGGCCTGGGCCGCGGCGCGCATGCGCGGCCGCGTGGTGTTTGACGCCCGTGGCGTCCTGCCGCGCGGCGAGTGGCGGCGGGCCGGCTTCGTCGTGCACGTGCTGGGAGTGGGAGCCCGTGCAGGGGACTAGCAGTTTGCTTTCCGCCTCGCGCCCTTTCCCCCTTTCCCCGGACAGCACGCGCGCATGCCAGCAACATGGCGGTGAGGCTCTGGGGGGTGGGCGGAGCTCCGCTCCCCTGTTTCAGCCTCCTGCCAGAGTCCGGCGCGGCTCTGGCGCGCCGGTGACGAGCGCGCGGCGGCCACCTCCATTCGGGGCGCGCCGTGCCTGATCGGCGGCTGCGCGTCCTGTCGGTCTTCGGGACGCGCCCGGAGGCGGTCAAGATGGCCCCGGTCGTCGAGCGCCTGCGGGCCGACCCGGACATCGAGGCAGCTGTCTGCGTCACGGCGCAACACCGCGAGATGCTCGACCAGGTGCTGAGCCTGTTCGGCATCCTCCCCGACTACGACCTCAACCTGATGGAACCCGACCAGGCGCTGCCGCAGTTGACGTCGGCGATCCTGACGGCGCTCGTCCCGGTGCTGGACGAGTTTCGCCCCGATGGGATCCTGGTGCAGGGCGACACGACGACCGTCCTGGCGGCGTCGCTCCTGGCGTACTACCGACGTGTGCGGCTCGGTCACGTCGAAGCCGGGCTGCGCACCGGCGACAAGTGGGCGCCGTTTCCGGAAGAGGTCAACCGTCGCGTGGCTGGCGTCCTGGCCGACCTGCACTTCGCGCCGACGAGCCGCGCCCGCGACAACCTGCTGCGCGAGAGCGTGGCGCCGGAACGCGTCGTGGTCACCGGCAACCCGGTGATCGACGCGCTCCGTTCCATCGCCGCGCGGCAGTACGACCCGGACGGTACGCCCCTGGCCGCCATCCCCGCCGGGCGCCGGGTGATCCTGGTCACGGCGCATCGGCGCGAGAACTTCGGCGCCCCGCTGGAACGGATCTTCGGCGCCATCCGCAACCTGGCGGACCGTTACCGGGGCGACGCGTTCTTCGTCTACCCCGTGCACCTCAACCCGAACGTGCGCGAACCGGCGCAACGCATGCTCGGCGGGGTCCCCGAAGTGGCGTTGATCGACCCGCTCGATTACCTGCCGATGGTCCATCTGCTGAAGCGCTGTCACCTGGTGCTGACCGACTCGGGTGGGCTCCAGGAGGAGGCGCCGGCCCTCGGCAAGCCGGTGCTCGTGATGCGCGAGGTGACCGAGCGCCCGGAGGCGATCGAAGCCGGCACGGCGCGCCTGGTCGGCACCGATCCGGCGCGCATCGAATCCGAGACCCGGCGTCTGCTCGACGATCCCGCCGCCTACGACGCCATAGCGCGGGCCGTCAACCCCTTTGGCGACGGCCATGCCGCGGAGCGGATCGTGGCGGCGCTGAAGGAACACTGGCTGGTGGCGAGTGACCCGCGACATTGAGCCTGCGTTGCCCCGCGGCCTCGCCACAGAACTCTGGCCTGAGGCTGGCCACCGGCCACCGGTCGTGCGCCACTCGCCTGGATGAGGCTGCGCATCGCCTCCCGCCTGACCGGCGTTGCCGGTCCGGCTTCGTTCCAGAGACGCCTCGAGGCGGGGCTGAGGGCGCGCGGCCACGACGTGGTCTATGGCCTGGATCAGATCGCCGCCGACGCCATCCTCGTCATCGGCGCCACGCGGCGCCTCGCGGCGTTGCTGCGGGCGCGGCAGCGCGGCCTGCCGATCGTGCAGCGGCTGGATGGGATGAACTGGATCCACCGCCGCCGTTTCACCGGCCTGCGCCACTTCCTGCGGGCCGAGGTCAACAACTGGCTGTTGCGCCGGACGCGCTCGCGCCTGGCCGACGTCGTCGTCTACCAGAGCGAGTTCGTGCGTCGCTGGTGGGAAGGACGCTTCGGCGCCGCGCCGGGGAGAGGCTTCGTCATCCGCAACGGCGTCCCGCTCGATGTCTACTCGCCGACGGGTGAAACGCGAGCCCGCGGCCGGGGCACGCGCCTGCTCGTGGTCGAGGGCAACCTCGGCGGGGGCTACGAGATCGGGCTGGAGTGGGCGCGGCGCCTGGCGGCAGGGCTGGCGCGCCACGGCGCCGCGGTCGAGCTGGCCATCGCCGGGCGGCGCCTGGCGCCGCCCGGCGATGCGTCGCCGCATGGGGTCGAGGTCGCATGGCTGGGCGAAGTGGCGCCCGAGTCGGTGCCGGCGCTGCTGCGTTCGGGAGATCTGCTCTTCGCCGCCGACCTGCATCCGGCGTGCCCCAACAGCGTCATCGAGGCGCTGGCCTGCGGCCTGCCGGTGGTGGCGTTCGACACCGGCGCCATCCCCGAGATCGTCGACGACGGATGCGGCGCGGTCGTCCCGTATGGCGGCGACGCGTGGCGCCTCGAACCTCCCGACGCGGAGGGGCTGCGGCGCGCCGCCCGCCGCGTGCTCGACGGCGGCGAGCGCTACCGGCGGGCGGCGCGCCGCAAGGCGGAGGCCGCCTTCGGGCTGGATCGCATGGTCGACGAGTACCTGGCGGCGCTCGGATGGTGACGCCCGGTGCGTTGTTGGAACGGGGCCTCGGGCGATGCGGTCGCGGCTGCTGAGGCTTGCCTCCGGCGCGGCGCGGCGCCTGCCGCTCGGGATGCGCCTCAGCCTCTACCGGCTGGGGCCGATCACCCGCCTGATCCGTTCGACTCTCACCCGCGCCGCGCCGGCCGGCGTCGGGCCGGTGACGGTGGCGGCCGGCGACCTGGCCGGCATGACCCTCTGGCTGGACCTGCAAGTCGACAAGGACCTGTGGCTGGGAACGTACGAGCCGGAGGTGTCGGCGGCGATTCGACGCTTCGCCCGGCCGGGCGCCGTGGCGTACGATCTCGGAGCGAACGTGGGCTACACGACGCTGCTTCTCGCGCGGGCGGTCGCACCGGGCGGCAGGGTGTTCGCCTTCGAGCCGCTCGAGGCGAACCTCGAACGACTGCGCCGGGCGGTGGCGCGCAACGGGCTCGAGGCCGTCGTGTCCGTCGTGCCGTGCGCCGTCGGGGCGCGCCGAGGACGGGAGATGTTCCTGGTGCACGCTTCCGGAGGGATGGGCCGGCTCGAATCGGCCACGGGTCGCCGGGAGAAGTTCGAGGCGTCGATTGCCGTCGAGGCTGTGACGCTCGACGATTTCGTCTTCGGCCAGGGACACCCGGCCCCATCGGTCGTCAAGATCGATCTCGAGGGCGGGGAGGTCGAGTCGCTGCAGGGGGCGAGGCGGCTCCTGCGCGAGACACGGCCGGTGCTCCTCGTCGAACTGCACGGCCCGTCGGCGGCGGCCGAGGTCGTGCGGCTGCTGGGGTCGGCCGGATACGGAGTCCACGTCATGAGTCGGGGCTACCCGATGCTGGAGCCCGACCGCGCGGGACGAGCGCCGAAGCACATCGTCGGGATCGCCGGAGGGCATGCGGCGTGAGGCCAAGGGCGCGCTTCCCCGGCCGGGCGGCGATTCAGCAGCGCGTCGTGCCGCTGTACCGCGCCGCCTTCTTCGAGGCGCTCGCCGCGCGCTGCACGCAGGGCCTGGACCTGTTCGCCGGCGTTCCGCGCGGCGGAGAGGAGATCCGGCCGGCGCGGTCGCTTGAGCGGACGCGCTGGCACGTTGCCAGCAACGTGTATCCGCTGGGATCGTCCGCACTTTGTCTCCAGATGGGTGTCGTCGACTGGCTGAGGCGGGTCGAGCCTGACGTCCTCGTCGTCGAAGCCAACCCGCGCTATCTGGCGACTCCCGCCGCCATCGCCTGGATGCACCGGCGCGGCCGGCCGGTGCTCGGCTGGGGGCTGGGCGCGCCGCCGGGGCCGGGCGGGTGGTGGCGTCGCCGCTTCCTGCGGGGTCTCGACGGGGTGATGGCCTACAGCACCCGGGGCGCGGCGCAGTACGCCGCCGCTGGCGTCCCTGTCGAGCGCATCTGGGTCGCGCCGAACGCCGTCGAGGCGCCGGCGCCTCGGCCGCCGCGGCGGGCGCCGCTGCGCCGGCGCCCGGCGAGGTTGATCTACGTCGGGCGCCTGCAGCGCCGCAAACGCGTCGATCATCTGATTCGAGCGTGCGCCCGCCTGGCGCCGCGTCCCGAGCTGTGGATCGTCGGCGGCGGCCCGGACCACGCGCGGCTGGCTTCCATCGCCGCCCGCACCTTTCCGACGGCCGTGTTCACCGGGCCGGTTCACGGATCCGAGTTGTTGCGCCTGCTCGATCTCGCCGACCTGTTCGTGTTGCCCGGCACCGGTGGCCTCGCGGTCCAGCAGGCGATGGCGCGCGCTCTGCCGATCGTCGCCGGCCGCGGCGACGGCTCCCAGGAGGACATGGTCACGCCGGCAAACGGCTGGCTCGTGCCGCCCGACGACGCCGCGGCGCTGGCGGGGGCTCTCGACGAAGCGCTGCGCTCGGGGCGCCGTCTGGCGTCGATGGGCGCCGCCTCGCATCGTCTGGCGCGCGAGCGCTTCCATCCGCGGATCATGGTCGAGGTCTTCGTGCGGGCGCTGCGGGCCGTGGCGGAGGCCTAGCGTGCGGCTGGCCTTCGTCGCCGACGGGCGTAGCCCGATCGCCCGCTCGTGGATCGAGTACTTCGTGCGCGCCGGTCACCGCGTGCACCTGATCACGACCCGCCCGTGCGCCGCGCTCGACGGCCTGGCGTCGCTCGATATCGTGCCGCTGTGGCGCGGGGCGGGCCACAACGCCGCACGGCGCCAGCGCCATCTGGCGCTGCTGACCGGGCTGCGCCACTGGATCGGCCCCTGGCTGGCGCTGCGACGCGGCCCGATGCTGGGCGGGATTCTTCGCCCGCTGCGCCCGGACCTGGTGCACGCGCTGCGCGTGCCGTTCGAGGGGATGCTGGCCGCCGCCTCCGATCCGGAGGCGCCGCTCGTCGTCTCGACCTGGGGAAACGATCTGACCCTCCACGCGCCGTCGACGCCGTTCATGCGCTGGGCGACGCGCAGCACACTGCGCCGGGCCGACGCGCTCCACACCGACTGCGGGCGCGACGCGCGCCTGGCGCAGGCATGGGGGCTGCGGCGGACGCGCCCGACGATCGTCCTCCCCGGGAACGGCGGCGTGCGGCGCGAGGTGTTCCGACCGGAGCCTTCCCCGGCCGATCCGGACTTCGGGCTGCGGCCGGGGACCGTCGTCGTGGTCCAGCCGCGGGGGCTACGGGCCTACGTCCGCAGCGACACATTCTTCCGCGCCCTGCCGCGCCTGGTCGACGAGATGCCGCAGATGGTCGCCGTGTGCCCGGCGATGGACGGCACGGCCGAGGCCGAGCGCTGGCGCACCCGGCTCGGCCTGGGCGACCGGCTGCGCTTGCTGCCCGTCCTCGACCCGCCGTCGATGGCGGCGCTCTTCCGGCGGGCGGCCGTCTCGGTTTCACCGAGCACCCACGACGGTACGCCCAACACCTTGCTGGAGGCCATGGCCTGCGGCTGCCTGCCGGTGGCGGGCGACCTCGAGTCGCTGCGCGAGTGGATCCGGCACGAAGAGAACGGCCTGCTCATCGACCCGACGGACGCCGACCGGCTGGCGGAGGCCGTAAGGCGCGCCGTACGCGACGAGGCGTTGCGGGCGGGCGCGGCGCGGATCAACGCCCGGATCGTCGCCGAACGCGCCGACTACGCGCGCGAAATGCCGCGCGCCGAGGCCTTTTACGAGAACGTGCTGCGGTCCGTGTGACGGGTCTATAATGCCGCGCGCGATGCGAGCCGACGCATGAAACAAGCCGTTCAGGACCTGCGCCGAGGCGGGACGCGCCTGGTCGACGTACCGATTCCGGCGCCCGGTCGCGGCCAGGTGCTCGTCCGCACGGCGTGCTCGGTGCTCTCCGCCGGCACGGAACGCATGGTGGCCGAGTTCGCCGCCCGGGGGCTGCTCGGCAAGGCGCAGGCCCGGCCGGACCTGGTGCGGCAGACGCTCGACAAGGTGCGACGCGACGGCGTGCTGGCGGCGGTCGAGGCCGTGCGGTCTCGCCTGGCGGAGCCGATGGCGCTCGGCTACGCCTCGGCCGGCGTGGTCGTCGAGGTCGGCGAGGGTGTCGGCGACCTGAATCCGGGTGACCGTGTGGCGTGCGCCGGCGGCGGTTACGCCGTGCACGCCGAGTATGCGGTCGTGCCGCGGCTCCTGGTCGCGCGGCTCCCCGATTCGGTTGCCTTCGACGCCGGTGCCTTCGCCACGCTTGGGGCGATTGCCCTGCACGGGTTCCGCCTCGGTGAGACTCAGGTCGGCGGGCGGCTTGCGGTCATCGGCCTCGGGCTGATCGGGCTCCTGGCCGTGGCGATCGCCCGCGCCGCCGGCGTCGAAGTCTTCGGCGTCGATCTGCGCGCCGATCGCGCCCGGCTGGCGCAGGCGTTCGGCGCTCGCGGGCTGGAGCGCGACGGGGCGGCCGAGGCGATCCTCGCCGCGACCGGCGGCGATGGCGTCGACGCCGTGCTGATCTGCGCCGACACGACGTCGAACGATCCGGTCGAGCTGGCGGCGGAGATCGCGCGCGACCGCGCCCGTGTGGTGGCGGTCGGCGCGGTGGGCCTGGACGTGCCGCGCAAGGCGTACTACGAGAAGGAGCTCAGCCTGGTCGTCTCGCGCTCGTACGGCCCGGGGCGCTACGATCCGGCTTACGAGGAGGACGGTCGCGACTACCCGCTCGGGCACGTGCGCTGGACGGAGGGCCGCAACCTGCAGGCGTTCGTTGACCTGATGGCTGCGGGCCGCGTCGACGTCCGTCCGCTGATCACGCACCGCTATCCGATCGATGCCGCGAGCGAAGCATACGCGCGCCTCACCGGGGACGAGTCGGCGCTCGGCGTGCTGCTCGAGTACCCGGCGGGCGAGGTCGGCGGCGAGGCCGGCGGACGTCTCCTGCGGTTGACCGCACGCGCCGCGCCGGCGGCATGGGTGCGGCTGGGCGTCCTGGGGGCCGGGCGATTCGCCCAGGGCGTGGTCCTGCCGACGCTGCGTCGTCGGCGAGACGTGACGCTGGTGGGCATCGCCTCGGGCCGCGGGTTGAGCGCGGCGGAGGCGGCGCGGCGATTCGGCTTCGCGTACGCCGCCGCCGACGCCGACCGGATCCTGGACGACCCGCAGGTCAACACCGTCGCCGTGCTAACCCGGCACCACCTGCACGCGGCGCAGACGGCGGCGGCGCTGCGCCGCGGCAAACACGTCTGGTGCGAGAAGCCCCTGGCGCTGCGCCGCGAGGAACTCGACGACGTGGCGCAGGCGCTCGAGGCATCGGGCGTGCTCCTCACGGTCGGTTACAACCGCCGTTTCGCGCCCCTGACGACGCGGCTGCGCGCATTTCTGGGCTCCGACCCCGGCCCGCTGACGATGATCTATCGGGTGAACGCCGGGCCGCTGCCGCCCAACCACTGGCTGCTCGATCCGGCGCAGGGCGGCGGCCGCCTTCTCGGCGAAGTCTGCCACTTCATCGATTTCCTGACCTGCCTGGCCGGTGCGTGGCCGCGGCGTGTGGCCGCCCGCGGCTCGGGCGGCGAAGACGTCGTCGTCACGCTCGAGTTCGCTGGCGGCTCGATCGGCACGATCGCCTACGCCGCGCACGGGTCGCGTGCTTTCGGCAAGGAACGGGTGGAGGTCTTCGGGGGCGGCCGGGCGGCCGTACTGGACGACTTCCGGCGTCTGGAGATGGTCGATGGCAGTCGTCGCCGTACCGCCGGGAGCCGGCTGCGCCCCGACAAGGGACACGCTGGATTGTGGTCGGCGTTTCTGACCGCCGTGGCGCAGGGCGGGGAGCCACCCATTCCGTACGGTGAGTTGTTGGCTGTGGCCGAGGCGACGTTGGCGGCGGCCGAGTCGCTGCGCCGCGGCGCGGCAATCGAACTGACCTCGCCGGCGGCGGATCGGGCCGGCCGACGGGTGGAGCGACCGCCGTCTTCCGGATGACGGACCTGACAACCGGATGGCGCGCGCTGCGCGAGCTCGGGCCGATGGCCGTGTGGCACTACGCCCGGTACCGGCTCGGCCTCGTCAGCCGGGGCATCGAGCGCCGCACGCCGGCCGGCGAGTGGCGGGACTACGACCTCGCGGCGATCCTCCGGCCCGGCGTGCCGTCGGACGAGCACGGCTACGGCGCATATCGCCGCCGCCCCGACGGGCCGCGTTTCTTCTTCGATGGCGTCGCGCCCGCCCCGCCTGGACAGGCCCAGGCCTCACCGTCGGAACCGATCCTCGAAGCGGAGGATGTGCTCGCCGGGCGCTACCGGCTCTTCGGCGGACCGCCTCTCGAGCTGGGCTATCCGCCGGACTGGTTCGCTTTCCCGCCGCCCCTCGACCGGCTGCCGCGCTTCGATTCCCTCGTCCACTGGAGCCGGATCCCGCTCGATCTCCCGGGCGTCGACGTGCGGCTCGTGTGGGAGCTTTCGCGATTCGGCTGGGTCTTCCCTCTGGCGCGGGCCTACCGTTCGACGCGCGAGGCGAAGTACGCCGAGGCTTGCTGGCGCTTGATCGAGGCCTGGCGTGAGGCCAATCCGCCGTACCGGGGCGTGCACTGGGCCTCGGCGCAGGAAGCGGCGCTGCGTCTCCTGGCGCTCGCCTTCGCTGAGCGCGCGTTTCTTCCGGCGTGGGCGCCTCACAGCGAGCGCGCAGCGACGCTGGCGCGGATGGTGGCGGTGCATGCGCGGCGCATCCCGCCGACGCTGTCCTATGCGCGCGCGCAGGCCAACAACCACCTGCTTTCCGAGGCCGCCGGATTGTTGACCGCCGGGCTTCTCTATCCCGAGCTCGAGGGCAGCGACCGGTGGCGCCGGATCGGCCGCCGCTTGCTCCAGGAGGCGCTCGCCTCGCAGGTCTTCGAGGACGGGGGCTACGTCCAGCATTCGACGACCTATCATCGGCTGGCGCTAGCCGTCGGCGTGTGGTGCGCGCGCCTGGCCGAGGTCAACGGCGATCCGCTTTCGCCTCCGGCGTCGCGGGGGCTGGAACGCCTGACCCGCGGATTGGCGGGGCAGATCGGCTCGGGGACGGGGCGCACGGCGTCGTTCGGCCCCGACGACGGGAGCAACATCCTGCCGCTGGCCTCGGTCGACTCGGCCGACGCCCGGCCGGTGGTGGCCGCCGCCGCGCGGCTGACGAGGCGTGAGGCTTGGTACCCCGACGGACCGTGGGACGAGTTGTCGGCATGGCTTGGACTGTCGGGGGGCAGGCGCGTTGATGCGCCGCGACCGGCGAGCCTCCCGGTGGCCGGGCTGCACTTCCTGCGCGGGAGCGAAACGTGGGGGGCGCTCCGCTGCGCGCGCTTCCGCGGTCGTCCGGGGCACTCGGATCAACTCCACGTCGACCTGTGGTGGCGCGGTCTCCCGCTCGTCTTCGACCCGGGAACCTTCCTCTATAACGCCACGGCGCCGTTCGAGCATGGGCTGTCGCATGCCGCGGTCCACAACACGCCGCTCGTCGACGGGCTCGAGCCCATGCGCCGGGCCGGGCGCTTCCGGTGGAGCGATTGGGCGCAGGGCGAGGTCGAGCGACTCGGAGGCGAAGGGGTGGCGGCGCTGCGAGGGTCCCACAACGGCTATCGTCGGGTGGGGGTTCGGCTCCGGCGGACGCTGGCGCTGGTCGACTCCGTGGCCTGGGTCGTCGAAGACGAGGCGCTGGGAAACGGTTCGCATCGCATGACCGCGGGTTGGAACCTGCCGGACGCGATGTGGATGTGGGGCGACCAGGGGCTGCGGGTAGACTCCGCCGTCGGCGTCCTGGTCGTGGAGTGGAGCGCGGTCGGCGTGCGGCCCGGCCTGGTGCGGGCGGGCGAGTGGGTCGCCGGCCAGCCCAGCGAAGGGTCGGTGCAGGAGTGGGGCTGGCGCGCCCCCCGTTACGGTTCGATCGAGCCCTGCCTGCGCCTGGTGCTGACCGTCTCCGGAAGGGCGCCGCTGCGTGTGCGAACGCGGTTTATCCTCGAGCGGTCCTGGCCCGCCTCGATGGCCGATCTGTGGGACGAGCCGGATGCGCTCGTGGCGCGGCTGCGCGGGTCAGCGGGGGCCTGAGATGGCGGACGTCTTCCCGCGCGGTGTGCCGCGGTCGAAGCGAGTGCTCGATCTCGTGCTCACCATACCGGGTTTCGTGCTGATCTCGCCGCTCCTGGGGCTGATCGCTTTTCTGGTTCGGATCCGCCTGGGGGCGCCGGTGCTGTTTCGCCAGGTCCGGCCCGGGCTGCGTGGCAGCCCGTTTACCCTCTACAAGTTCCGCACCATGGCCGACCTGCGCGGCGCCGACGGCCGACCGCTTCCCGATGAGCAGCGGCTGACGGCGCTGGGCCGGTTCCTGCGCTCGTTCAGCCTCGATGAGCTGCCCGAGCTGATCAACGTCTTGCGCGGCGAGATGAGCCTGGTCGGCCCTCGTCCGCTGCTCATGGCTTATCTCGAGCGCTACTCGCAGGAGCAGGCTCGCCGACACGAGGTCTTGCCGGGGATGACCGGATGGGCCCAGGTCAACGGGCGCAATGCCATCACCTGGGAGCAGAAGTTCGCCCTCGACGTGTGGTACGTCGACCACTGGTCGTTGTGGCTCGACCTGAAGATTCTGGCGCTGACCCTGTGGAAGACGGTCAGGCGTGAAGGCATCAGCCCACCGGGCCTGGCCACGGTCGAGGAGTTCAAAGGGACCCTGGAATAGGGCACTCTCGCCCCGATCCGCCTCCCCCTGGATGGAAATCTCGCAGCCCAACATGGGGCCTTTCGGCCGCTTAGGGTGCATCCACGGCTAGATATGGGGTCTCCATGAACAGCCCAGGTCTGTTCTGGCGCCAGCCCGAGCAGGGAAATCCTTGCGAGCCACGCTCAACGCATGTACTATCCTGCTCTGGACAAGCCGAACTTCCGAACAGACGTGCTAAAGGAGGCAGGGCGTGAAGCCGGAGTTGAGTTTCTATGATGTGAAGACCAAGGCGAAGTTCCCGAGCAGCGACTGGCGCATCGAGGTCAAGGAGTCGAAGGGCAAGATGCGCTACTTCGCCGTTGCCAAGGTGCCGGGCCAGCCCCACGAGGCCTGGCTGATCGTGAAAGAGGACTTCGCCAAGTCGCACATGATGTAGGTGCCGCTCCTTCGAGCGACAAGGGGCGCAGCCGCAGCGGGGAGGCTGCGCCCTTGCGCGCCCGCGAGGCACGCCGGCGCGGTGTTACAATGCGCGCCCGCCCCTGCCGCCGGACGGGCGCGTTCCGGTCCGCCCGGATGGAGCCCGTCCCGAGGAAATCGACGGCCCACCCCGGAGGCAACCGGCGCAGATCCGGCCGGTGCCCTCAGCGCGGGTCACGTGCACATCCTGCTCCTCCACCAGCTCTTCATTCGCCCCGATGACCCGGGCGGCACTCGCCATTACGAGTTCTGTCAGGCTCTCGTCCGGGCCGGACACCGCGTGACGATCCTGGCCGGCCGGCGGTCCTACCTCACGGGTGAGATCGTGTCGCGCGCGGCGCGCGAGCCGCTGGGACCGGGCCTCGAGGTTGTCCGCTGCGGGACGATCGGCGGCGGCCATCGCAGTTTCTTCTGGCGGGCGGTTGGGTTCCTGTGGTTCACCGCCACCTCGCTCGCCGCCGGCCTGCGCCTGGGCCCGATCAACGTCGTCTGGGCGACGTCGCCGCCGCTGCTCCAGGTCGCCTCGGCCTGGGCGCTGGCGCGCGTACGACGCGCGCCGTGGGTGTTCGAAGTGCGCGACCTGTGGCCGGCCTTCGCCGTCGCCGCCGGCGTGCTGCGTGGCCGTCTCCTGATCGCGCTGTCGGAGTGGCTGGAGCACTTCCTCTATCGACGCGCCGACCTCGTCGTGGTCAACTCTCCCGGCTTCCTCCCCCACCTGCGGGCGCGCGGGGTGCCCGAAGCGAAGGTCACGTTGGTCGCCAACGGCGTCGATCCGACCTTGTTCGATCCCGCCGCCGACGGCGGCGCCTTCCGCCGCGCCCATGGGCTCGAACGCGCCTTCGTCGCCCTGTACGCCGGAGCGCACGGCCTGTCGAACGACCTGGGGGTTGTGCTCGACGCGGCCGCACGACTGCGTGACGACACGCGCATCGTCTTCGTTCTCGTCGGCGACGGGAAGGAGAAGCCGGGGCTGATGCGGCGCGCCGCGGAAGACCGCCTGTCGAACGTGCGTTTCGTCGACCCGGTCGCCAAAGAAGCGATCCCCGGCGTCCTGGCCGCCGCCGACTGCGGCATCGCCAGCCTCAAGCCTCTGGCCCTGTTCGCCACGACGTACCCCAACAAGGTCTTCGACTACATGGCCGCCGGACGTCCGGTGGTGCTGGCGATCGGCGGCGTCATCCGTGAAGTGATCGAGGAGGAGCAGGCGGGGATCGCCGTGCCGCCGGGGGACGGCGCGGCGCTGGCCGAAGCCGTGCGCCGGCTGGCGTCGGACCCGGAGGCGGCGCGGCGCATGGGCGCCCGCGGCCGGGCGGCGGTCGAACGCCGCTTCGATCGCCGCGCCCAGGCGAAGCTCCTCGAGGCCGCTTTGCGGCGAGCCGCGGAACTCGGCGGGACCGGATGAGCCGACCGGGCTGGCGCCGGCGCTTCGTGCGCTCGTTCTACGCCGACCAGAACGACGCCCCCGCCGTCCGGGCCGAGCTCGGGGCGCTGCTCGCCGGTCTCGGCGATGGACGCGGGCTGAACGTCGGGGCCGGCCCGCAGCGGCTGGATCGCCGGCTGGTCCACGTCGACCTGGTGCGCGGCCCGTCCTGCGACTGCGTCGCCGACGCGCGTCGCCTGCCGTTCGCCGCGCGCACGTTCGCACTGGTCGTCTCGCAGGAGACGGTCGAACATGTCGTCGATCCGTTCGAGGCGGTGCGCGAAATGGCGCGCGTCTTGTCGCCGGGAGGGCGGGTCTACCTCCAGGTGCCGTTCATCATCGGCTATCACCCCGGGCCGGAGGATTACTGGCGCTTCACGCGCGCCGGCGTGGCGGCGCTGCTGGACCAGGCGGGCTTCGGCGAGGTGCGCGTGCGCCTGGCGGTCGGGCCGGCGGTCGGAGCGTATCGCATCGCCGTCGAGTTCGCGGCGACCATGGCGGGGCGACTGTGGCCGGCGTTGTACCTTCCGGTGAAGGGCGCGGCGTCTCTGCTATGCTACCCGCTCAAGTGGCTGGACGGCTGGCTCGCCGGGGGCAGGGCACGCGACCGGATCCCCGGCGGATACCTGGCCGTGGGGAGCAAGGCGCAGGATGCCGGTTAACGTCCTCTTCGTCAGCGCCGGACGCCGCGTTGAGCTGCTGCGCCTGTTCCGGCAGGCCTATCGGCGGTTGGGCCTCTCGGGTCGCATCCTGGCCGTCGACATCGACCCGCTGGCGCCGGCGTTGCAGGAAGCCGATGCGCGACACCTCGTGCCGCGCGTCGACGACCCGGGCTTCGTCCCGGCGCTAGCCGAGATCTGCCGCGCCGAGGAGGCGTCGCTCGTGTTCCCGCTCATCGACCCGGCGATCCCGGCCCTGGCGCGGCAGCGCCAGGTCATCGAGAACACCGGCGCGCGGCTGGCGGTCGTCTCGGCGCAGGCGGCCGAGATCGCCCGCGACAAGTGGAGGACGTTCGAGTGGCTGTCGTCCATGGGGTATCCGACTCCGACGACGTGGCTGGCGGCGGACGTCCCGCGCGACCCGCCGTTTCCCCTGTTCGTCAAACCGCGCTTCGGCAGCGCCGGGCGGAACGCGTTCCGCGCCGACGATCGGCGGGAGCTGGAGTTCTTCCTCGGCTACGTGCCGGAGCCGATCGTACAACCGTTCGTCGACGGCGAGGAGATCACGAGCGACGTGTTCTGCAGCCTGACGGGCGAGGTCTGGGCGGTCGTCTCGCGACGACGCATCGAAGTCCGCTGGGGCGAGGTCCACAAGGGCGTGACGATCCACGATGCGGCGATCCGCGAGCGGTGCTCGATGATCGCCATGGCCCTCCGGGCGATCGGGCCGATCACCGTCCAGGGGATCCGCCGCGCAGGGGAGACGCTGTTCACCGAGGTCAACGCCCGTTTCGCCGGCGGGATGCCGCTGGCGGTGGCGGCGGGCGTGCCGGCGCCGGAGTGGTACCTGCGGGAAGCGGCCGGCCTGCCGGTGGAGGTGCCGCCGCCCGGGTCGTACCGCGAACACGTCTACCTGACGCGCTACGACGATTCGTTCTTTCTCGAAGGCGAGGGCTATGAGCCGCTGGGCGGCGGTGGTGTTTGATCTGGACGACACGCTCTACCCGGAACGCGATTACGTGCGCGGCGGGTTCGAGGCGGCGGCGGCGTGGGTCGAAGCGGTGTTGGGAACCCCGCGGCAGGCGGCGTTCGACGAGCTGTGGACGATGTTCGAGGCCGGCGTGCGCCGCGACACGTTCGATCGCTGGCTGCGCCGGCGCGGGCATGCCGTGGAGGGCAATCGCCAGGGGATGCTGGCCGCCTACCGCGGGCACCGACCACGGATCACGCCGTACCCCGACGTCGCGCCCGCGCTCGAAGCGCTCGGCCGCGAGGCGCGCCTCGGCCTGATCACCGAAGGCGTGCGGGGCGTGCAGGAGACGAAGCTGGAGGCGCTCGGCCTGGCGCCGTCCTTCGAGAAGGTCGTGATCCTCGGCGAGGACGAGCGCCACGACTGGAAGCCGAGCCCGCGACCGTTCGAGCGCTGGCTCGACGGGACCGGGCTGGAGCCCTGGCAGGCGATGTACGTCGCCGACAACCCGGCCAAGGATTTCCTCGGGGCGCGTCGCGCCGGGTGGCACGGCGTGCGGCTGCGGCGCGCCGACGGCCTCCACCGCGACGAGGAACCGGAAAGCCCCGAGGCCGCGCCGGACGCGGAGATCGACGGGTTGGGACAACTGACGACGCTGGTGGTGGAGGAGGGGAGGCGTCGATGATGGTCCCGATGTCGTCCCCCGATCTGACCGAGCGCGAGGTCGAAGCCGTCCTCGCCGTCCTGCGCACGCCGCGGCTGAGCATGGGGCCGTGGCTGGAGGCGTTCGAGGCCGGCGTCGCCAAGCGCGTCGGAGCGCGGCACGCCATCGGCGTCTCCTCCGGCACCGCCGGGCTGCACCTGGCGGTGCGGGCCGCCAGCATTACCGATGGGGATCTGGTCATCACCACCCCGTTCTCCTTCGTCGCCTCGGCCAACGTGCTGCTCTACGAGCGGGCGGTGCCGATCTTCGTCGACGTCGACCCGCAGACCGGCAACCTCGATCCGTCGCTCGTCGAGGACGCCGTGCACGACCTGCTCCACGGCGGCGAGCGCGCCGCCCGGCGGCTGCCGCGCCGGGGCGTCCCACCCGGACCGCTCAAGGCGATCCTGGCCGTCGACGCGTTCGGGCAACCGGCGGACTACGACCGGCTGGTGCAGGAGGCGCGCGCACACTCGCTGGCGGTCATCGAGGACTCATGCGAGGCCTTCGGCGCCGCGTACCACGCCCGGCCGGCGGGGAGGCTCGGCGACGTCGGCGTGTTCGCCTTCTATCCGAACAAACAGATGACGACGGGTGAAGGCGGCGTCATCGTCACCGATCGCGACGACTGGGCCGAGCTGATGCGTTCTCTGCGCAATCAGGGCCGTGCCCCGGGCGACACCTGGCTCGAGCACACGCACCTCGGCTACAACTACCGCATGGACGAGATGAGCGCCGCGCTGGGCGCGGCGCAGCTCGAGCGTTTCGACGAGCTGCAGGCGCGGCGGGCGCAGGTGGCGGCGTGGTACGAGGAGCGAATCGCCGAGATCGCCGGCGCGGCCAGCCTGCCGATCGCCGCCACGACGACGACGATGAGCTGGTTCGTCTACGTCGTGCGATTCGAACCGGGGATCGACCGCGCCGGCGTGGCCGCGGCGCTCGAGGCCGCCGGGATCCCCAGCCGGCCGTACTTCACGCCGATCCACCTGCAACCGTTCTACGTCGAACGGTTCGGATATCGCGAGGGAGATTTCCCCGTGGCCGAAGACCTCGGGCGTCGGTCGCTGGCGCTCCCGTTCTCGGGCGTCATGACCGAAGCGCAGGTCGACGAGGTGTGCCGGGCGCTGCGCGCGGCGGTGCGGTAGTCGCCTCGGTCAGAGCCGGTCTGAGCCTCCTCCTGGCACCGGTAGTCCACGGCTTCAGCCGTGGCGCCGCCCTGGGCCTCCTCCTGGCACCGGTAGTCCACGGCTTCAGCCGTGGCGTCGCCCTGGGCCTCCTCCTGGCATCGGTAGCCCACGGCTTCAGCCGTGGCGTCGCCCTGGGCCTCCTCCTGGCATCGGTAGCCCACGGCTTCAGCCGTGACGTCGCCCTGGGCCTCCTCCTGGCATCGGTAGTCCACGGCTTCAGCCGTGGCGCCGCCCTGGGCCTCCTCGTGGCCCCGGTAGTCCACGGCTTCAGCCGTGGCGCCGTTGCGCGCCCTGAGCCTCCTCCTGGCCCCGGGAGTCCACGGCTTTAGCCGTGGCGTCGCCCAGGCTAAAGCCCGGGACGACAATCCTGTCTCGCAACGTCATCGTCGAGCGGAACGCATCGGGGCACGGCATGGCCGTGCCCCGATGACTGCGAGGAAAGGCGCCGTCTAGCGGATCTGGTTCCAGTTGATGAACACCAGGTTCTTGTCGCACTGGTCGGATGTGGTGATGAACACCTTGTCCGAGAGCGGCAGGCCGGCGGTATCGCGCAGCTGGACCCAGATCGTGCTGCTCGTTGCGATCGGGTGATCGGAGAGATCGATCGAGTAACCGGCCGGGCCGATGCGCGGATTGCCGCCCGTCAGGCCATCCTGGTTGACGAGCTGCCCGGCGAGCTGACCTTCGGCGTGGACCGTGATCCCGGGCAGGGCGTTGCGGTTCTTGTCGAAGACCTGGCCGGCGATCCCCATCCACGAGCATCCCAGGTCGTTGGCGAAGTTCGCCACCAGGACGTTGCTCCCCGGCTGGACGACGAACGGCGCGCCGGTCGGCGTCGGCCCCGGCGTATCGGTGCCGGCCGGCGTCGGTGTGTCGGTGGCGGTCGGCTCGGGGGTCGGCGTGTCGGTGGCGGTCGCCGTCGGGGTGTCGGTGATCGTCGGCGTCCACGTCGGTGGGAGCTGGATCTCGGGCGTGTTGGTGACCGTCGGGAAGCCGAGCGTCGGCGGGATGGTCGGCGCGGGTTCGAGATCGGGACCGGGCAGGAACGGGTCGACGACCTCGATCAGGGCCGGGTTGGCGAAGATGGCGGCGATGCCCGACGCCCCGAGCAGCGACGCCAGGACGAAGACGAAACTCAGGCAGTTGAGGAACAGCCCGGCGAGGCCGCGCCTGGGTTTCGGGTTGTAGATGTCTTCCATCGGATCGCCTCCACGACCTCAGGGCGCGACGGTGATCTCGATCGGCGTCGCCGCCCGTCGGGCCTCGAGCCAGGCCTCGACCGCCTGCTGGCGCACGAACCGCAGCGCGTCCGGCGCCAGCGGATGCACGCCACGCTCGAGGGACCGCACGATATGATAGCCGAGGCCGCTGGCGACGACCTCGCTCGTCTCGCCCGTTGCCAGACTCCACGCCGCCTGATCGACCTCCGGTATGAGCAGGTAACCCCGGGGGAACCACCCCAGGTCACCACCCGCCGGCCGTGTGGCGGCGTCGAGCGAGAAGACCCGGGCCAATTCGGCGAAGTCTCCGCCGGCGGTCAGTTGCGCCAGCAGCTCCTCGGCCTCGGCGCGAGTCGCCACCAGGATGTGCGCCGCGCGGACCTGTTCCGCTTCGCCGCTGACCTCGCTCGCAATCCGTTCGATCATCATCGCCGCAAACCTGTCCTCTCGCAGCGCGCGCTTGAACGACTCGAGCGTGTACCCATTCTCCGCCAGCCACGCCCCCATCGCCTGGCTGCCACCGCGGGCCTCGGCCAGGGCGGCGAGCTCAGCGTCGATGGCCTGCTCATCGAATGTCAGGCCACGCTCGACCGCGCCCTGAGCCAGCAGGCGCCGGTCGATCAGCGCCTGCAGGACCTGGCTTCGGTAGTCGCCCAGGGATGCAAGGTCGATGCCAAGTGCCGCCTGAGCGGCCTCGAATCGGGCCACCTCCTCCTGGAGGTCCGACAAGAGGAGTCCCTCGCCGGCGACGATCGCCGCCAGCGGAACGGGCGTCGGTGTGGGGGTAGGAGGCGGGGAGGTGCCGGTGGGGGTGGGGAAGAAGCCCGGGGCGCCGCACGCGCTCAGGGCAACGCCGGCGGCGACGAGGGCCAGGGAGGGCTTCATGCGGCTCGGGGGATTATAGCCGCGGGATTCCGCCGCCGAGCAGGCAGCCTTCGACAGGCTCAGGGTGCCTGCTCGGCGGCGGGCGTCCTCGGCTCGAAGCCCGCGCCGTGCGCCCGTCACCCGATCGGGGTCGAGAGCACGATGACCATCGGCCGGCGCTTGGTCTCGGCGTAGAACAATTTCGACAGCTCGCGCTCGACCTCGGCCTCGAGGTGATGCCCGTTGGAGGCCTCGACCACCTGGCGCACGCGGGCCCGGGCCGCCTCGAGGAGCGGCTCGGCCTCTGGCTCGTAGACGAAGCCGCGCGACAACAGCTCGGCGTCGCGCAGCAGGGTGCCGGTGCGGCGGTTGAGGCGCAGCTGGACGACGACGATTCCGTCGCGCGCCAGCGACTCGCGCTCGCGCAGCACCGCCGGGCCGATGTCGCCGACGCCCGAGCCATCGACGAAGACGTAGCCGCCGGGAAGGCGCTCGCCGATCTTCATCTTGCCGCCGCGAAACTCGATCACCGTTCCGTTCTCGACGACGGCGATGCGCTCGTCGGGGATGCCGATCTGGCGTGCCAGCGCCGCGTGCTGGTGCAGGTGGCGCAGCTCGCCGTGGATCGGCACGAAGTGCTGCGGCCGCACGAGCTGCAGCAGGAGCTTCATCTCCTCCTGGCTGGCGTGCCCCGAGACGTGCACCGGAGCGATGGCGTCGTAGATCACCCTGGCGCCGCGATGCAGCAGGCGGTTGATCGTGCGGTGGACCATCTCTTCGTTCCCCGGGATCGGGTGGGACGACATCACCACCGTGTCGCCGGGCAGCAGGTCGAACTGGCGGTTGGTGCCCGTCGACAACCGGCCCAGGATCGACGACGGCTCGCCCTGGGTGCCGGTGCACATCAGCGCCACGCGCGACGGCGGCAGCTTCAGTGCCTGCTCGAGCGGTACGATCAGATCGTCGGGCGTCTCGAGGTAGCCGAGTTGGCGGGCGATGCGCACGTTGTCGACCATGCTCGTCCCGACTAACGACAGCACGCGGCCGTGGTTGGCGGCGGCGCGGGCGGCCTGATGGATGCGCGAGATCAGGGAGGCGAACGTGCCGATCAGGATTCGGCCCGGCGCCTGGCGGAAGACGTCGTCGAAGGCGCGATCGATGACCGCCTCCGACGGAGTCCACCCCGGTCGTTCGGCGTTCGTCGAGTCGGCCAACAGCGCCAGGACGCCGCGCTCGCCGAATTCGGCCAACTTGCCGAAGTCCGTGGGCCAGCCGTCGACCGGCGTGTGGTCGAACTTGAAGTCGCCGGAGTGGACGATCAGCCCGGCCGGCGTGCCGATGCCGAGCCCGACGCCGTCGGGGATCGAGTGGCAGACGTGGAAGAACTCGACCGAGAACGGACCGAGCTTCTTCTCGTCGCCGGCCCGGATCGTGTGCAGGCTGGCCTGCTGGAGACCCCCGCCGCGGCTAAGCTTGGCCTCGAGCAGGCCGCGCGTCAGCGGCGTGGCGTAGACCGGGGCCGGGATGGCCTCCAGCACGTGACGGATGGCGCCGGTGTGGTCTTCGTGGCCGTGGGTGACGATGATGCCGCGCACCCGTGACGCCTTGTCCTTCAGGTAGCCGAAGTCGGGGATGATGTAATCGATCCCCAGCATGTCGTTTTCGGGGAACATGATGCCGGTGTCGACGACCAGGATGTCGCCCCCGTACTCGATGGCCATCATGTTCTTGCCGACTTCGCCCAGCCCCCCGAGGGGGACCAGGCGCAGCGTTTTACTGCTCATGAATGGTTCCTCTGCCTTTCAGGTTGCGGAACGCCACGCCCGGACGCGCCGATCGGCGGGCCCGGGTCCGCAGCGATGCGTTGGTCAACAGGGACGGGAGACTTCGTGAGCCTGCGCGGCGGGGCGCGGGAGGGGCGAAACTCGCGACCGTGGGATGACCGTCGTGCGGGGAGCGCCACTGGCGCTCACGACACCGGACGGATGCCGTCGGTTGGCGGGTGGGTTCCGAAACGATATCGTTTACTTCTAACACGCGCGGCCGCATCCGTCAACCTCCGCTTTGACCGTGGAGTATCATCGATGGCCGGGCGGTGGCCGGGTCGGAGGTGTCCGGTGGCCCGCGCCGCCCGTTGGCGAGGCGTGCCGACGACCGTTGGTCCGATGACGTCACACGATGCCAGGGTCTGCGCCGCAACCCGAGCGAGCGTGGCGGCGCTGTTCGCGCTCGGCGCCGGGTTGCGCTTGCTGGCGATCGCCAACTCCTCGCTCACGGCCGTCGGCAACATGCCGCTGCCCGATGACGCCTTCTACTACTTCGCCCTGGCGCGCAACCTGGCGGCCGGGGGAAGCCTGGCGATTTCGGGTAACGATGTGCCGACGACCGGCTTTCAACCGCTGTGGGCGGCAGTGCTGGCCGCGGTCGAGCGCCTCGCCGGAGGGTTCAGCGGCTCGGAACGGATCGTCGCGGCGCAGCTGCTCGGCGCCTCGTTCGGCTTGATCGCCGGCTGGATGATCTACCGGCTCGGTTCACGGCTTTCCGCCTCGCGCGTTCCGGCCGTCGTGGCTGTCGGCGCCTACCTGCTCTCGCCGCAGATCGTCAAGCACAACCTGAACGGAATGGAGACGTCGCTCGCCATCGTGGCGCTGCTCGTCCTGCTCGGCCTCTTCGCCTCCGTCAATCCCGTGCGCCTGACCCCGGCGAAGGCGCTCGGCCTGGGCGCGGTCACGGGCCTGGGCCTTCTGGCGCGCTTCGATCTAGGGATCCTGGCCGCGATCGGAGCCTCGGCGTGGGTCGGATCGACGCTGCGTGCCGGCAAACCGCGAGAGCTCGCCCGCTGGGCGGCGCCGTTCGGAATCGGTGTGGTGCTGGCGCTCGCGCCGTGGCTGTGGGTCTCCCGCCCGGCAGGCCTGGTCCCCGAGTCCGGGCAGGCAGTGCGAAACCTGACTCTGCTGCTCAACGCGCTTCCGCTCCGCGGCCCGGCGGAATGGCTGGCCGAGGACCCGTACGGTTTCGCCTCGCGCCACACCGGGTTCGCCGTTGAGTTCACCTCGGCCTGGGTGCGGCAGATGCCGGTGCTCCTGCCGGCGACGCTTCCCGTCTTCGCCGCCTTCGATCTGGCGGCCGCCGAGCGGATCAGCGCGGGACTTGGAGGGTTCGTGGCCGGCGCTCTCGGCTGGCTCGCGTGGCGCGCGCCAGCCATCCGCCGTGTCGCCGTTCTGATCCTGACGTACGCTGTAGGGATGACGGTCGCCTATGCCGTCTTCGTCCTCGGCCCGTGGTTCTTTCAACGCTACGCGGCGCCGGTCGCCGTCGCCGTGCATCTTCTGCTGCTCTGCACCATGTGGGACTCGCTGCGCGATCCCCGCCTGCGCGCCGTCGCCGCCGCGCTCGCTGGCGTCGGGATCGCCCTCGGGTTCTCGGCGCTCGTCGGCTGGGGATCGTATCGCTGGATCGCCGTCGGGCCGGGCGCCGTCCCGGACGACGGGTTCTATCGAGCGGCGCGCTGGGTGGATTCCGAGTGGCCGGAAGATTCCCGCATCGGCGCGTTTTCGGCTGGCCTGTTGACCTACTACGCCCGCCCGCCGGTCGTGGCGCTCGATGGCAAGATCAATGGTGAGGCGCGGCGGGCGATGGCCGACGGCCGCATGTTCGAGTTCCTCTGCCGAGCGAGGGTCGATGGGATCGCCGACTGGGAGAAGATGATCGATCGGCTCCTCGTCCAGCGCTCGACGGCGTGGCGCGAGGCCAACCTGACGCGGCTGACTTCGATCGACGTCGACGACGGCAACGACATCCTCATCCTGCGCGTCGAGCGCGACCACTGCCCGGCGGAGTCGCCCGCCATCCCGTGACTCGGCCCTTTCACCCGCTCCTGCTGGCGCTCTACCCGACCGCCGCGCTGCTGGCGGTTAACATCGAGCAGACCGACGCCATGGCGGCCCTGCGGCCGGCCGCGCTGTCGCTCGCGCTGGCGCTGGTGCTGACGGCGCTCCTTTGCCTCGCGGTTCGAGACCTCGACCGCGCTGCGGCGCTCGCCAGCCTGGGGCTGATCGTCTTCTTCAGCTACGGACACGTCTACGAGGTGTTGAAGAACGCCGCGGTGGCCGGGGAGCCGATCGGACGCCATCGTTACCTGGCGCCGTTCTTCGCCGCGCTGACGGCCTTCCTGGGCTGGCGCATCCTGCGCCGCCGCCCACCGGCGACGTCGACGCGCCTGCTCAACATCGTTTCGCTGGTGCTCGTCGCCCTACCGCTCGCTCAAGCGGCGATCTACGCGCTGGAGACGGGTCAGTCGCCGCGGGCGACGCCGCGGCTCGAGAGCGGCAACCCTCCCGATCGTCTGCCCGATGTCTACTACATTCTGCTCGACGCCTACACCCGGCAGGACGTGCTGCGCAGCGGCTTCGGGGTCGACAACGCGATGTTTCTGAGCGCGTTGGAGCGCCTCGACTTCGACGTGGCGGCCTGCGCGCAAAGCAATTACGCCCAGACCGAGCTGACCCTGGCGTCGGCGCTCAACCTCGACTACCTCGATCGCCTGGGTCTCTCGGACTCCGCCTCCCGAGACCGCACGGCGCTGCTGTTCCTCATCCGGGAGAGCGCGCTGCGCCGCTTCTTCGAGGGGCTCGGTTATCGGATCGTCGCCTTCCAGACCGGCTACGCGTGGAGCGAATGGCAGGACGCCGACGTCTACCTTCGGCCGGAAGGCGGAGCCTTCGACGTCCCCCTGACGGCGTTCGAGTCGCTGATGATCGACGGCACGGCGCTGCGCCTCCTCACCGACGCGCCGGCCGCCCTGCCGGCGGCGCTCGGCGGCGCGTTCGATGGCCCGGTGGAGCTCCACCGCCGGAGAGTGCTCTACACGCTCGACAAGCTCGAGCGTCTGCCGGATGAGCCGGGGCCGAAGCTCGTCTTCGCTCACATCGTCGCACCCCATCGGCCCTACGTGCTGGCGCCGGACGCCGAGTCGGAGCTCGCGCGCCGGTCGCTGTTGGCGGACTTCGATCCGGCGCGGCTCGACGGCACCGTCGTCGGCTACCGCAACCAGGTTCTGTACCTGAACGATCGCCTGCTGCCCATCCTGGAGGGTATCGTGAGGCGATCGAGCACGCCGCCCGTCGTCATTCTCCAGGGCGACCACGGCCCGGACGAGGCGACCGGAGGGGAACGCATGGCGATCCTCGACGCGCTGCACCTGCCGCGCGGCATCGGCGCGCCGCTCGCCGAAGCGCGCACACCCATCAACGACTTCCGCTTCATGCTGCGCGAGGTCTTCGACGTCGAGCTGGACCCAGTCGAAGATCGTTCCTTCTTCTCGGAGTACGAAGCGCCGTTCGACTTCGTCGAGGTTCCGCAGGCGTGCCGAGGCGCGTGAGACCGGCGCCGCCCCCGTCGCGCACCACGTTGACGGCCGCGCCCTTGGCCTCTATAATCCGCTCAACTGACACCCAGGCCGAGGTGGCCTACCGCCCGGATGCGGAGGCCATCCAGGGGAAGCCGGTGCGCGTCCCTCGAGGCGCAAGTCCGGCGCTGTCCCGCAACTGTAGGGATAGCCGTCAGCCATCAGCACTAGCCTGCGCCGCGTGGAGCTGAAGGCTGATCGTTGACGGCTATCCAAGCCAGGATACCCGCCTCGGCCTTGGCGCTGAAGTCGCCTTCGCGGAAAGGAGGTGGCGCCCTGCCGACCGAGGTTCGCCGAGGTCCCGCCTCCCCGCTAAGGGGAGGTCGTTTTTTTCCATTCCCAGATCGTCGAGGAGACCAACGATGGTTCGTCAACGCCTTTCCTTCGTCTTTCCCGTCGTCCTGGCGCTGGCGCTGGTTCCTCTGGCCGCGTCGGCGCAGGGCGGGCTGGCCTCTGCCCTCGACTGGCTGCGCTCGGCGCAGCTCGACGACGGCGGCTTCTCGACCGGCTTCGCGCCCGGAAGCGACATCGGGGCGACGGCCGACGCCGTGGTGGCGATCGCCAGCGCCGGTGAGTCGCCGGCGGCCTGGACGGTCGGCGGCGGCTCGCCGCTCGACTACCTGGAGCGAGTCGCCAGCGATGTCGCCTCGCCCGGCGTGGCGGCGAAAGTCGTCCTGGCCGCCGTCGCGGCGGGCGAAGACCCCTCCGACGTCGGCGGCGTCGACATGGTCGCGCGGGCAGCGCAGGCCTTCGAGGCCGAGGCTGCCTCGAGCGTCTTCGATCGAGCGCTGGCGGTGCTGGCGCTCGAGGCCGCGGGCGCCGAGTTGCCCGCGGGCGCCGTGGATGGCCTGCTCGCGGCGAGGCTCCCGGACGGCAGCTACGCCTTCGACGGGAGCCTGGTCCCCGGGAGCGGCGACAGCAACACGACGGCGGTCGTTGTCCAGGCGTTGCTGACCGCCGGCGCCGGAGTCGAGACTCTCCCTTCGTACGACTACTTCCGCCGAACGCAGAACCCGGACGGCGGGTGGACCTATCAGAAGCCGAGCGCGTTCGGCGAGACGACCGACGCCAACTCGACCGCCCTCGTCCTTCAGGCGCTGCTTGCCGGCGGCCAGGACCTGGCGGCATGGGGAAACCCGGGAGACGTCCTCGCTTCCCTGCAGCAGCCCAGCGGGGCGTTCGCGTACAGCGCCGATGTTCCGGGGGACAACTTCCTGGCGACCGTCCAGACGATCCCGGCGCTGGCGGGCGTCGACCTGACGGACGTGCCGCGTCTGGCGCCGGTTGCCTCCGAGGTGCCGAGCGCGGGCGCCATGCTCGCCGCCGCCGTCGTCCTGCTGATCGTCGTTCTGGTGGTCGCGGCCGTGGTCGGAAGGGATCGGCGATAGGCGTGCCGGACCTCGAACGACGCCGCGGCCTGCATCCGACGGCCTGGCTCGTGTGGACCGGAGCGGCGGCGACGGCGGCGCTCCTGACGCGCAATCCGTGGTACCTGCTGGCGCTCGCCGCCGTCGCCGTCGCCGTCGTCTGGCGCGCCACGCACCAGCCGCCGGGGCGCGGAACGCTGTTCCTGGCCGGCGCCGTCGTCCTGACCTCGACCGTCGTCAACCTGCTGTTCAGCCGCGCCGGCGACACGGTGCTGCTCGAACTTCCGGTGCCGTGGATCGGCGGGCCGTACACGCTCGAAGCGCTACTGTTCGGCGTGTCGGCCGGTGTGCAGGTGTCGACGCTGCTGCTGGTCATGGCCGTGCTCACGCGGACGTTGACCGCCGCCGACCTGTTGCGCCGGACGCCGCGCAGTCTGTATGCCGTCGGCGTCGCCTCGACGCTGGGGCTGAGTTTCGCCCCCCACGCGCGCCAGGCCTACCTCGACCTGCGCGAGGCGCGCGAGCTGCGGGGCCTCTCGACGGCGACTTGGCGTGAGGCGCCGGCCATGCTGACGCCGCTCGTGGTGGCGGCACTGGAACGCGCCACGGCCCAGGCCGAAGCGCTGACGGCTCGCGGCTGGGCGGCGGCCGGGTCGACCGGCGGCCGCTGGGGCCTGACCCTGGCCTGGATCGCCCTCGGGGCGGCGATGCTCCTCTGCGCTGCCGCGCCGGAGCGCGCGCTGCTGGCGACGGCGTTGCTGGCGGCGGCGGTCGTCGCGCAAGTGCTGATCCTGCGCCGACGCGCGCAGCCCGCGGCCTATCGGCACGAGCCGTGGCGGCCGAAGGACGTGGCCGTCTGCGCGCTGGCGGTGTCGGCGGCGGCCGCCTTTCTCGTGCGTGCCGTGCAGCGCCCGGGGTCGCTGGGCTTCTACCCGTATCCGCTGGCTACCTGGGCGGCGCTCGATGTTCTTCCGCTGATGGCCGTCGGCGCGCTGGCGGCGCCGGCCGGCTGGGCCGACACGTGATCGCCCTCGAGCGGCTTCGCTACACCTATCCGGAGTCGCCTCGCCCGGCGCTCCTCGACCTCGACCTGACGATCGCCGGCGGGGAATGCGTCCTCGTCGGCGGCGTTTCGGGGTCGGGGAAGTCGACGCTGCTGCGCGCCATCAACGGGCTCGTGCCGCACTTCTACGGCGGACGCTTCGGCGGTCGCGCGATCGTGGCCGGGCTCGACACACGGCTCGCCCGCCCGCAGGTTCTGGCGGCGCACGTCGGCACCGTCTTCCAGGATCACCCGTCCCGATTCCTGACGGCCTCGGTCGAAGAAGAAGTTGCGTTCTCGCTCGAAGTGGCGGTCTCGGACCCGCGCCGAATCCCGGCCAGAGTCCGGGAGGTCGTCGATCGCCTGGGGGTGGCGGAGCTCGCCGGGCGCCAGCTGGACCGGCTCTCGGCCGGTGAGCAGGCGCGGCTGGCCATCGCCGCCGCCGCGGCCCGCGGACCCCGGATCCTGGTGCTCGACGAGCCGGTGACGCACATCGATCCCTCCGGCGCGCAGGCCGTGGTCCACTGGGTCGAGCAGATGGCTCGCCAGGATGGGGTCACCGTCGTCGTCGCCGAGCACCGGAGCGAAACCTGGGCGCAGGCGGTCGATCGACGCGTGCGGCTCGCACCGACCGGCGCCATCGAGGACGCGGCGGCCGAACGCCGCGCGCCGGAGGTGGAACCCTCGGTGTGGGATCACGTCGCTCCACCGACCTCAGCCGGTCTGCGGGCGAGGGGGTTGCAGGTCGCCTTCAACGGACGATCCGTCCTGCGCGGCATCGATCTCGACCTCGAGCCGGGCGAAATTGTGGCGCTCGTCGGACGCAACGGCTCGGGCAAGACGACGCTGCTCCGGTCGCTGATGGGAATCCTGCCGGCGCAGGCCGGCGACGTGCAGGTGGGCCGGGCCTCGATCCGCGGGCGGCCTGTGCGCGAGACCGCGCGCCGGATCGGATACGTGCCCCAGGCGCCGTCGTCGATGCTGTTCGCCGACACCGTCGCCGACGAAATCGGACTGACTCTGGGGCAGCACGGCCGCGCGGCGCGTTCCGCCGTCGAGCCGTGGCTGGAAAGTTTCGGGCTACGAGGACTGGCGGATCGCTACCCGCGCGATCTCTCGGCCGGCGAGCGCCAGCGTCTGGCGCTGGCGGTCGTCCTGGCCGCCGGCCGTCCGATCCTGCTGCTCGACGAGCCGACGCTCGGGATGGACCGCCCGCGGCTGGCCTGGCTCGGGGCGATGCTGGACGCGTTCCGGCGTGCCGGTGCCGCCATCTTGCTGGCGACGCACGACGCCGCGTTCGTCGCCGATTACGCCACGCGGGCGATTCTGCTGTCCGGGGGCCGCGTCGCGGCGCAGGGGACGCCGGTGGACGTCCTCGATGCCGACCCCGCGTTCGCCGATGCTCTGCGACGCTGGCGCGTCGAAGCCATGGGCGAGGCAACCACCGCGAGGGTCGGGCATGCCGACGATCGATGACGCCCGCGCCTGGTACCCGGCCTACGATCCCGTGCACGGCTTCGACCACGTGCTGCGTGTGGTGCGCATGGCGGAGCGCATCGGGCGCGAGCTCGGCGCCGACCTCGAGGTGCTGCGCGCGGCGGGGTTGCTCCACGACGCGTCGGGGGCGGCGCCCGGCGTCGAGAGCGGCCGGGCCGACCACGAACGGGCGTCGGCCGACTTCGCGGCCCAGGTCCTGCGCGCCGAGGGCTGGCCGGACGACCGCATCGAATCGGTGGTCCACTGCATCCGGTCGCACCGCTTTCGCAGCGTGGAGGCGCCGCGCTCCCTGGAGGCGAAGATCCTCTACGACGCCGACAAACTCGATGTGCTCGGCGCCTTCGGCGTGGCGCGCACGATCGGGTACGCGCTCCAGGCGGGGGAGCCGATCTTCGCCGATCCCTCGGCCCAGTTTCGCGACACGGGACAGCCGCTGCCCGGAGAACCGCACAGCGCCTACCACGAGTATCTGTTCAAGCTGCGGCACGTCGCCGGACGCCTGCACACCGAGCCGGCCAGACGCATCGGTGCCGAGCGGGCGGCGTTGATGCGCCGGTTCTTCGAGGCGCTGGAGGACGAGGCCTCAGCGGCGTCGTCGTGAGGCGGCTGGGTGTCGGTCGGCGCGGCGAAAGGCGCGGACGCCTTTCGCGCCCCGGACCGTGGCAGCATCGTTGTCTCCGGGGTTTGACCGAGTCGGAGGCGACCGGTATCATGGCCATCCGCCATGTCGCCCAAGGACCGTCCCTCGATCCTGCTGACGAACGACGACGGCATCCGGTCGCCCGGGCTGTGGGCCGCGGCGGAAGCGCTGTCGCAACTGGGTTTCGTCACGGTCGTCGCGCCGCGCGACCAGCAGTCGGGGAGCGGCCGCAGCATGCCGGTGGCCTCCGACGGCGCCATCGGCGAAGAGACGGTCGAAGTCGGCGGCCAGCGATGGACGGTGTTCTCGGTCGGCGGGTCGCCGGCGCAGGCCGTGCAGCACGCCGTCTTTGAGATCATGCCGCGCCGGCCCGACTTGGTCGTGGCGGGGATCAATTACGGCGAGAACGTCACGACGAGCGTGACGATCTCGGGCACGATCGGCGCGGCGCTCGAGGCGGCGGCGGCCGGGATCCCGGCCATGGCCGTATCGCAGGAGACCGAGAGTCGCTACCACCTGACGCACGCCGAGGACATCGACTTCGGGGCGGCGGCATTCTTCACGGCCGAGTTCGCCCGCCGCCTGCTCTCGGGCGACCGCCCGGCCGACGTCGACGTCCTGAAGATCGACGTGCCGATGGGCGCCACGCGCCAGACCGAGTGGCGACTGACGCGGCTCTCCCGGGCGCGCTACTACATCCCGGTGCCGCCGGCGCGGCGGGCGCTGGCCGAGCCGGGCGTCCTGACGTATCGCGTCGCCAATGCGGACCTGGCTGTCGAACCGGGGTCGGACGCGTACGCCCTGCGCGTCGAGCGCAAGGTCTCAGTGACGCCGCTCAGCCTCGACATGACTTCGCGCGTCGACTTCGCCGAGCTCGAGGCGAGGCTGCGCCGGGGCTGACCCGAGGGCGCGGTATCGCCTCCCGGAAGTTCGCCGTCGAATCCCAGAGCGTCCTTTCTCGACCCGACCCCTGGCCCGCTCCCGAGGCGCGCCAGTCCTCGTCTGGGAGGGGGAAGAACGTAGGCGTCTTTCCCGCCCCCGGAGGCTCACCCTGGCCGACGCACTTCGTCGAGCGCCGCGAGGAGCGCCGGATAGAGCTTCGGGTTGGCCGCCACGACCGAGAACGGCGGCACCAGGACGGCCGGTTCCCGGTCGAGGCGCGTCACCGTGCCGCCGGCCTCGCGCACCAATAGCACGCCGGCGGCCAGATCCCAGGGCGCCAGGCGCAGCTCCCAGTAGCCGTCGAAGCGTCCGGCGGCGACGTAGGCCAGATCGAGGGCGGCCGATCCGAGCCGGCGCACGCCGCGCGACCGGCGCGCCAGGTGCGCGAACAGGTCGAGGTTGTTGTCGGGATTGTGGCGCACGTCGTACGGGAATCCAGTGACCAGGAGGCTTCGCCCGAGATCGGCTTGCGTGGAGACCTCCAGCCGGCGCTGACCGAGATAGGCCCCCTCGCCACGCAGGCCTTGGAACAACTCGTCGCGCATCGGATCGTAGACGACGCCTACCTCGAGGGCGCCGTCGCGCTCGGCAGCGATCGAGACGGCGAAATGGGGGAGACCGTGGGCGAAGTTCGTCGTCCCGTCGAGCGGGTCGACGTACCACCGCCAGGTGTGGCCGTCGCGGCGCGCCCCCTCCTCGGCGATCACGCCGTCGTCGGGGAAGGCGCGCCCGAGTCCCTCGACGATCAGCCGTTCCGCCGCACGATCGAATTCCGTGACGAGCTCGACTTCCCCCTTGTGTTCGATCGTCGCCCGGCCCAGCCCGCGGCGCAACACCTCGCCGGCGCGGCGCGCCAGGGCGATCGCCAGATCGAGCCGGGCACGGACGTCGTCGGCAGACGAGGCGCCGCGCATCCGCGCCTCAACCGGCCCCGCCGACGGCGAGGAAGACCGTCAGGGAGTAGACGGCCAGGTGGATCAGCAGGGGGTAGACGTAGGATCGGGTGCGCCAGGCGACCCATCCGAAGACCGCGCCGCCGAATACGGTGCTGAGTGTCTCGAGTTCGGGTTTCCCGAAGTGAGCCAGCGCGAACGGAACGGCCTGGGCGACGACGGCGGTCGGCCCCATCCAGGGCAGCAAGGCGAACAGGAGGAATCCGCGGAACAAGAACTCCCATCCCGACAGCTCGACGATGAACGCGGCTGCCAGTCGGTACCATGAGCCCTGGTAGCCTTCGTAGTAGGCCTGGAAGTCGGGCGTGCGGGCGGCCAGCCCGACGATGGGCAAGGCCAGCGCGCTGACGGCCAGCGTCAGTTTGAGGCCCAGCCGCCAGTTGCCGAGGGTGAACCCGTACTCGCGCGGGCTGTCACCGAAGGCGAACAGGATCAGCGCCAGCGGGGCGACCAGATACAGCAGCAGGTTCTCCAGGGCCGTTCCCGAAAGGACTTCGATCGGCGTATCCCCCGTGAACGGCTGGCGGTAGCGGCCGACGGTCAGCAGCAGCGTGGAGGCCACCAGCGCCACGGTGGCGCGCAGATCGAGCGCCATCCCCGCCAGGTGGATCGTCCGAGGGCGCGGCGCGATGCGAAACGTCATGCCTCCTCCTTGTCGCAGCATGGGCAGGATCGACGCGGGCGGACCGCCACGGGTCGAGTCGCTGTCTTGGTCAGTACTCGAGCCTCAGGGCATGGCCGCCTGGCGACAGCACGGCGATGGTTCGCGACGCCTGGCGCACGAAGTCCCACGTCCACAGGCCCACCAGGAGGACGAGCGACGTCAGCGCCAGCCGGTAGGCCGCGCTCGGTGCAGGCGCGAACAGCCTCGGTCGGAGCCAGGCCGCCGCAGCGTACGGCGCGAGCAGCGGAACGAGCGGCAAATGGAAGCGCGGCTCGGCCAGGATCGGGAGGTAGACGAGCAGCGTGGCGGCGACGAACCACAGCACCAGGTCTCGCGCGCCGCGATCCTGCGCCGCGGCCATCGCGAACGGCGCGCCGGCGGCGACGACGATCCAGGGCAGGACGAGCAGCAGGTACAAGCCGACCAGGATGGGCGAAGCGATCGGGCCGAAGAAGCCGTTGCTATAGATGAAGATCAGCTCGCGTGTCTCGAACCCCGCCAGGTAGGCCAGGCGGCGCGGCAGGCGCGCCACGGCTTCCCACGGGTCGGCCCTCAGGAAAGCCAGCGCCTGTTCGAGGCTCCAGCGATCGCGCTCGCCGTCGTCGAGGTAGCGTGTCGGCAGGTAGGCGATAGCGGCGTCGAATCCGCCGTCGCCCTCGGGGTGGGCGCCGACGAACAGGTTGTAGCCGAACGAGTTCTCGATGAACGCTGGGCGGCCGAGGACCAGGCTGTTGCGAACCGACCATGGCACGATCAGGGCCGCGGCGGCGACGGCGAACGCCGCCACGGCGCGCCCGCCGGCACGTCGCGCCAGCCAGGCAGCGCCGAAAACGAGGAACGGCGCCAGCGCGCCGCGCGTCATCGCCGCCGCCCCCAGGATCAACCCGGCGAGGAAGGCCGACGGAGCGCGGCCGTCGGCGCCAGCGCGCAGCAGCAACAAGACGCCGGCCGTCGAGAGCAGGAGGAACAGGTTCTCCGAGCCGAGACCCAACGGGTACATCCACAGGATCGGGTACAGGCCGACGACGACCGCCGCCGCGGTCCCGGCGCGTGGCGGAAGCCGCAAGCGGTACGCCAGAAGGGCCGTCAGCGGGGCCAGCGCCGCGCCGAGGGCGGACTGCACCAGCCGGGCGGCGGCGATGCGCTGCGCCTCCCCGGCGATCCGATAGACGACGGCCAGGAAGGCCGGGTACCCGGGGGCACGGAACACCGTGGCGAAGCCGTCGACCGGGATCGTCCCCGGTTCGAGTTCGATGTTGTAGGCTCTCTCGAAGTACGCGCGCAGACCCTGGACGTAGTCGCGCTGGTACCAGCGGTAGCCGTCGCCGCGCGCCAGCGACAGCGCCAGCATGTCGTACTGATACATGTCGTCGAGGGCGATCGGCAGCCGCAGGAAGACGAGCGCCAGCGCCAGGCGCGGCGCCCAGGCGAGCAGGAACAGCGTCAGCAGACGGCGCGGCGACGGGGGCGCGGCGGCCGGGTCAGGAGCGGTCGAGCGAGGCGAGGTGGTCATCGATCGCCGCCAGGAGTTGCTCGACGTCGGCGGGCTGGATTTCGCCCATGTGGCCGATGCGGAACGTGGTTTCGCGCAGGCTGCCATAGCCCCCGGCGATGGCCATGTCGAGCGACGCCAGATGCGCGTTGAGCGCCGCCACGTCGAGGCGCCGGGTGTTGAGGACGGCGGTGACCGTCCGGGAGCGCGCGCCCTGCGGCGCCAGCAGGTCGAAGCGCTCGAGGGCCCATCGCTGGGTGATCTCCGCCATCCGGGCGTGTCGGGCGAATCGGGCGGGGAGGCCCTCGGCGAGAATCCGATCGAGCTGCGCGTCCAGCGCGTAGAGCAGCGAGATGGCTGGCGTCGCCGGCGTGTTGTTCTGGAGCCGGTAGCGTTCGAGCAGCAGAAAATCGAAGTACCAGCCCCGATGCTCGATCGTCCGGGCGCGCTCCAGGACGCGGTCGCTGACGGCGGCGAAGGCCAGCCCGGGAGGCAGGGCGAAACATTTCTGTGAGGACGTCAGAACGACGTCCAGCCCCCACTCGTCGGTGCGCAGATCGACTCCCCCGGCGGACGAGACGGCGTCGACCAGGATCAACGTCTCGGGCGAGACGGCGCGGACGGCGGCGGCGATGGCGGCCACCGGGTTCTCGACGCCGGTCGAGGTCTCGTTGTGGACGACGGCGACCGCGTCGTAGGCGCGGCGCGCCACGGCTTCGGCCACCTGCTGCGGGTCGTGGGGCGTACCCCACGTGACGTCCAGGCGATCGGCGACGTGTCCGTTGGCGAGGGCCACGTCGTACCAGCGCTCGGCGAACGCGCCGCCGACGCAGACCAGCGCGCGCTGCCGCACGGTGTTGCGCAGCGCCGCCTCCTGCAGGCCGCTGCCCGACGATGCCGTAATGAATACGCGCCGTTCGGTCTGGAAGACTCGCTGAAGCCGCGGCTGGATGCGCGCCAGGAGCTCGGAGCAGGCCCGGCTGCGATGGCCGATCATCCGGTGCGTCTGCGCCGCCAGGATCTCGGGGGCGACGTCGGTCGGGCCGGGGATGAACAGGTGCGCCATGGGAACCTCGCAGTCGACAGAGGCATTCTAGCCGCACATGGGCCGGATAGCCGAGGCAGCCTCGGGGAGGCGCAGCAGCACAAGGAACGGTAACAATCACACGCCCGCCAGCGCGGAAGAGCCAATGCTGGGCAGTCAAAGGCGAACCTTCAGAAAACTCAAACTTCCTTTTAGACAATTCAAAGCCCTCGTTGACTTCCTTGAAATTGATAATAGGATTGTCGAGGGCCACAAGGTGCCTTCCGGCGAGGCCGGACGCCATGAACACGATGCTGACGCTTTGCCCGGTTTGCGGAGAGAAACTTGCCGTCACGCGGCTGCACTGCCGGTCGTGCGCCACGTCGATCGAAGGACAGTTCGATCCGGGGCCGCTCGGAAGGCTGACGACCGAGCAGCTGGCCTTTGTCGAGACCTTCGTCCGGTGCGAGGGCAGGCTCAACCGCATGGAGCGCGAGCTGGGGCTGTCGTATCCCACTCTGCGGTCGCGCCTGACGGACATCATTCGCCAGATGGGGTATCCCGTCGGGCCGGAGGCCTCGCCCGTCTCCGACGAGGAACGCCATCGCGTGCTCGACCTGCTGGCGGCCGGCGAAATCGACTCGGCCGAGGCGATGCGCCGCCTGGAGGGCGAGGCGGCCTAGCCGCCGGAGGTGCGCGTGGAGACGGTACGGATCGAGGTCAAGCCGGGAGCGCCAGTGCGGATTACCTCCGTCGGCGGAGACTTGCGTCTGACGGGTTGCGACACGGCCCGGATCGAAGCGCAGGCCGGCCGGCGCGGCGGCCTGCGGGCCTCGAGCCGCGGCGACTCGGTCGAGTTGTCCTGCGACGGAGGCTGCCTGATCTTCCTGCCGTCCGACGCCGCCGTCGAGATCGGGACGATCGGCGGCGACGGTCGTGTCACCGACCTGACGGGAGTGCTCAAGATCGATTCGGTCGGCGGGGATCTCCGCCTGCGGCGGCTGGGCGCCGCCAGCGTCGGCCGCGTCGGGGGCGACCTGCTGGCACAGAGGCTGCGCGGGGACCTCGACGTCGAGTCGACCGGAGGCGAGGCGCGGCTGGAGAAAGTCGACGGCGACGTGCGGCTGGGATCCGTCGGCGGCGACCTGCGGGCCGGCGGCCTGGGGGGAAGCCTGCACTCCAAGGTGCACGGCGACGTCGTCGCCGCCCTGGCCGCGCCCGGCGGTTCCAGCTCGCACGTACGGGCGGACGGGGACGTCATCGTGCGCGTGCCGGTCGGCGCCTCGCTGCGGGCCGACCTGCGCGCCGAAGGCGAGGTCCGGGTTGATTCCTCCGGTGAGCGGACGCGCTCCGGCGCCTCGACGACCGTCACCCTCGGCCGGGGCGAAGCCACGCTCGAGGTCGCTGCCGGCGGCGACCTCCTCTTCGCCGAGACCTCGCCTGGTGCGCCGGCCGATCTGGCGGGGGCGATCAGCTCCCAGGTCGAAGCCGCCCTCCAGGAGGCACAGATGAATCTGGATGCCGCCTTCGGTGAAGGAAGTTTCCAGGCATCGGATCTGGGGGAACGTGTCCGGCGGACGCTGGAACGCGCGCTGGGCGGCGAGGCCACTCGCGAGCGGCCGTCGGCCTCGCTGGAAACGGAACGCGAGCGAGAGCTGATCCTGACGATGCTTGCCGAGCGGAAGATCACGGCCGACGAAGCGGAGGCCCTGTTTCGCGCGCTCGAGGCGAGCGATTGAGGCCGTGACACCGAAGAAGGGACCTCGTCCGAATGCCCGGCCGGGGCGCGGCCGCGGGTTGCGCGCCTTCGGCCGTCTGGCCGAGCGTTCCCTTCGATGACCTCCCTGGCTGCCACCCGAGCGCAGGCACGCTCCGGGATGCGCCCGGTCGACTCGAAGCGCGATCTGGTCGGCCTGGCCGATCTGATCGAGCTGGCGTTCGCCGAAGGGATGGACCCTTCCGGCCGACGCATGGCGCAGGAGATGCGACGCTTCGGCCGGCTGGGTTGGCTCGGCTGGCTGATCGGCCGCCTCGTCCTGCCGCCGGCGGCCTACCCCAATGGATACGTGTGGATCGAGGGCGGCCGGCTGGTCGGGAACGCCAGCCTGATGCCGGTCGAGAGCGACCGCGAGCGCTGGGTGATGGCCAACGTCGCCGTCCATCCGGCGTATCGGCGGCGCGGGATCGCCCGGCGCCTGGTCGGCGCGTGCATCGACCTGGCGCGGCGCCGCCTGGTGCGGGAGATCGTGCTCCAGGTGCGTCCGGAGACTCCCGGCGCGGCCAACCTGTATCGCTCCTTCGGCTTCGTCGACGCCGGGACGCGCGTGACCTGGCGTCTGGCCGATTCTCCCCGGCTCGCCGCCGCGCCCGGCCTGCCGGCGCGGCGGCGCAGGCCTGAAGACGGGGAGGCGCAGTGGCACCTGGCGCGCCGTGTGTCCCCCCTCGGGTTGCTATGGCCTCACCCTCTGCGCCGTTCGATCTTTCGCACCGAGGCGTGGTACGCGGCGGACGCCTGGACGCACTGGGTGTGGCCGGAGCGCGGCCCCATCCGCGCCTGCCTGATGGTCCGGCCCGAACTGGGCGGCGGGAGGCAGATGATCCTGTTGACCGAGCCGGAGGCCGCCGGCTCGGCCGAAGCGCCGCTGTTGGAACGCGCGCTGACGGAACGGGCCGGCGTGCGAAACGTCTCGCTCGAGTCGTTCGCCGGCGACGGCGAGGCGGCGGTCCGCGCCGCCGGGTTCCGTGAAGAGCACCGACTCATCTGGATGTCGCTCAACCTGCGCGGAGGGCGGCGGTGAGCGAGGCTCGACCGGCATGCCCGGCGCCCGGCTCGACCTGCCTGTCGCGCCGCGTTCGCCCGGTACCGGACGGCGCGCTCCGGGTGGGCATGAGTCAGGTCGGGATCCTGTTCGCCGGTGCTGGCGCCGGGCGCGGTGCTGACCGGCATCGGTTTTCGGCCGGTAGGGGTTCGTCATTCAGCAGTCTTCGGCTACGGCTGGACGGTCGTCGCCCCGCGGATGGCCGGATGGCTGATGGACAGCGGCCGGGCGACGTTCTTGCTGCTGCATGGAGTCGACCGGGGTCGTCGGGCGGTGGCCGTCGCCGCCGGCGGCGCCTGAGCGCAGCGCGGAGGCGAGCGTGACGACATCCGAAGAGCGCATCAAGATCCTCAAGATGGTCGAGGAAGGGAAGTTGACGGCGGGCGAGGCGGCGCGACTCCTGAGCGCGCTGGGCAAGGTCGAACGAAAGCGTGCCCCGGCAGCGGACATCGAGTCGCGCTGGCTGCGCGTGCGCGTCACCGACCTGACGACCGGCAAGCCGAAGGTCAACGTCAACATCCCGATGCGCCTGGTCAACGTCGGGCTGCGCGTCGGGGCGCGCTTCATTCCCGACATGGAGGGGGTCGAACTGAGCGACCTGTCGAAGGCGCTGGAAGAAGGGATGACCGGCAAGATCATCGACGTCGTCGACGAACAGGACAACGAGCGCGTCGAGATCTTCGCCGAGTAGAAGCGACGGCCACCAGCGCCGCCGCACGTCGGCGCCGCGGGTGACGGACGGCGGGGACGGCGCAGGCAACTCGTCCTGCCTTCGCCCGCCCCGCTTCCCTCACGCTCCGATGTAGGGTACCCTCTCGTGGCAACGACCCCCGGCGGAGGTCCAGCGTGGATATCGAAGGCAAACGTGCCCTCGTCCTGGGCGGCTACGGCCTGGTCGGCATGGCTGTCTGCCGCCGGTTGCTCGAGCACCGTCCGGCCAGCCTGGTCGTCGCCTCGCTGCGGCGCGAGGAGGCCGAAGCCGCGACGGACGGGCTGCGCCGTGCCTTTCCCGCCCTGGCCGACCGCATCCGCCCGGCGTGGGGCGATATCCTGCTGCGGGCCGAGTGGCAATCCTCCGAAGCCGGGGTGCATCCGCGCACGGCCGTACTGGCCGACCCGGCGCGGCGCCGGCGTCTCGTCGGCGACATCCTCGACGAGCTCGACGAGGATATCCTGCGTTCGTCGCTGCTCTACCAGTTGATCGTCGATCCCCCGGCTGCGATCATCGTCGACTGCGTCAACACGGCCACGGCCGTCGCCTATCAGAACGTCTTCGCCACGGCCCGCCGCCTGGAAGACCGCATCGCCCGCGCCGAGCCCACCGACTGGCCGGAGGAGGTCGAACGCCTGCTGGCGTCGCTGTATGTGCCGCAGCTCGTGCGACACATGCAGATCCTGTATGAAGCTGTGCTGCGCGCCGGCACGCAGGCCTACGTCAAGGTCGGCACGAGCGGCACGGGCGGGATGGGGTTCAACATCCCGTACACCCACGGCGAGGAGAAGCCGTCGCGCGTCCTGCTGTCGAAATCGGCCGTCGCCGGGGCGCAAACGCTGCTGACCTTCCTGATCGCGCGCACGCCGGGCGGGCCGCCGATCGTCAAGGAGATCAAGCCGACGGCGGTCATCGCCTGGAAAGACATCGGCTACGGGCCGATCCGCCGCGGCGGACGCGAGATGCCGCTGTTCGACTGCCCGCCGGATCAGGCGCTGTCGCTCGACGACCCGCGCGCCCGCGCTCCGGAGGGCGACTTCGGCCGGAAGACCGGGGACGTCCTGCGTTCCGTGTACATCGACACCGGAGAAAACGGCATGTTCGCCGCTGCCGAGTTCGCCGCCATCACCACCCTCGGGCAAATGGAGTACCTCACGCCGGAGGAGATCGCCGCCAACGTGGTGGCCGAGATTCGGGGCGGCGCCACCGGGCGCGACGTGATCCAGGCGCTCGATGGCGCGGTCATGGGCCCATCGTACCGCGCCGGAGTCCTGCGCCAGGCGGCGCTGGCCCGGCTGCGCCAACTCCAGGACCAATACCGGGACGACTCGATCGCGTTCGAGATCCTCGGGCCGCCGCGGCTGTCGAAACTGTTGTACGAGGCCTACCTGCTGCGCCGCCTGGACGGGACGATGTCCGGCGTTCTGGCGCGCCCGCCGCAGGCGTTGGCGGCGGACGTCGAGCGGCTGATCCACGACGACGCTTCGCTGCGGCAGCGCATTCTGTCGATCGGGATTCCGATTCTCCTGGCCGACGGCCGACGCCTGCTGCGCGGCCCGACGATCAAGGCTCAGGAACCGGACCAGGGCTGGGTCGTCCTGACGGCGGAGAACATGGCTCGCTGGCAGAGTCGTCTCTCCGGCCTGCGCGCCTTCCTGGCCACACTGGCCGAGGCCGACGCCAGCTCGGCGTATGACCGGGTCTACCCCTCGGCGGCGATGTGGTCCCGCGACGATTCGTTCGACGTCGGCGAAATCGTCGGCTGGCTCTTCATCCACGAGGAGAAGGGCCGTCGGGGAAAGGATTGACCGACCGGGCGAGGCGCTGCCCTTGGTGCGATTCTTGACGGGCGATCGCGAGTGCAGACGGCTCGGCGCAAGCCATGGGATCCCAGCCCTGGCGACTCAGACGCGATGCCTGCGTGAGTGCCCCGTCTCCTGTCACAAGTGGGGGCCGACCTCCGACCTCGCCAGCCGTGTCCGTCCTCCAGGCCTCCTTCTTATGTCACGTTTTCAGGCGACTGCGGGCGTGCTATACTGCCCAGGCGCCGAAGCGTAGCCCGCATGAGCACGTCGGCCAACCTGACCCGTCCCCGGCAGAAGACCCCCTCCGCGGGAAGCGCGGCCGGGCGCGAACGCACGCGCTCGTCCCTCGAGCTGCTCTACAACATCAGCCGCGAACTGGCGGCGCAGCTCGATCTGCGGCGCCTGCTCCAGCACATTCTGCAACTGACCATCGAAGCCGTCGACGCCAACAGCGGCAGCATCCTGGTCCTCGACGAGCGCGGCGCGGTCATCGAAGGTGCCCTGGCCTTCGGCGGGAAGGTCCACGATCACACCGCCCAGCAGCTTGCCGACACGTACGAGCGCGGGCTGGCCGGCTGGGTCGTCGAGCATCGTCAGGCGGCGCTGGTGCGCAACACCGGCGACGATCCGCGCTGGCTGCGGCGCACGCTGGCCAAGGGCGACGCCGAGTCGCGGTCGGCGATCTGCGTCCCGCTCCTGGCACGCGAGCGGATCGTGGGCGTCCTGACCGTCGTCCACCCGGAGGCCGGGCACTTCGGCGAGGACGATCTGGCGCTGCTCCAGGCGATCGCCGACCAGGCCGGGATCGCCGTCGAGAACGCCCGCCTGTTCCGCGCCGAGCAGGACCGCCGCCGCTTCGCCTCCACGCTCCAGGAGACGGCTCGCGTCATCAGCTCGACGCTCGATCCCGGGCAGGTCTTCCAGGCGGTGCTCGAACAACTCGAACGGGTGGTGCGCTTCGACAGCGCCAGCATCCTGCTCGTCGAGGACGATCACCTCGACCTGGTGGCGGCGCGCGGTTTCGAGGACAACCAGGCCGTGCTCGGCACGCGCCTGCCGCTGGACGATACCCTGCTCGTCGGGCGGGTGCTGGCGTCGCGCAAGCCGATGGTCGTGCCCGACGTGCAGGCCGAAGCCGGCTGGCTGCATCGTCCCGGGCTGCCGGAGGCCGACCAGATTCGGGCCTGGATCGGCGCCCCGCTCATCGTGCGCGACCGCGCCGTCGGCCTGCTCAACGTCGACAGCCGGACTGCGGGGAGGTATCGCGAGAGCGACGCCGAGGACGTGATGGCCTTCGCCGACCAGGCGGCGGCGGCCGTCGCCAACGCGCAGTTGTTCGCCGAGACCCAGGCGGCGCGCCGGCGCTACGCCACGCTGTTCGAAGACAGCGTCGACCCGGTGCTGATCACGACCCCCGACGGCATCGTCACCGACGCCAACGTCGCGGCCCAGGAGTACCTGGCGACGACGCTCGACGGCCTCGTCGGGCGCGACATCCGCGAGCTGCACGTCCCGCGCGGCGGCCCGGAGCGAGCGCCGATCCCTCAGGCGGGCGAGACGATCGCCTACCTGGCGACGACGCTCCACCCCGACGGCCGGAGCCAGCCGATCGAGGTCCACGCCAAGCGGATCGACACCTCCCCTCATCCGACGGTGCAGTGGATTCTGCGCGACGTTTCGGAACGCGTGGCGCTCGACGAGTTGCGGCGCGACTTGACGTCGATGATCTTCCACGATCTGCGTTCGCCGCTGGGCAACGTCATCTCCAGCCTGGAGATGCTCCAGGCGTCGATGGCCGAGTCCGACGAAACGACGCGCTCGGTGCTGTCGATCGCCGTGCGCTCGAGCCGCAGGCTGTCGCGGCTGGTCGAATCGCTGCTCGACCTGGCCCAGCTCGAGACCGGCCAGGCGGTGCTGCACCGGTCGACGGCCTCGATGAGCGCCGTCATCGCCGAGGCGGCGGAGGAGGTCCATCCGCTGGCCGAGGCGCGCGGCCACATGATCCAGTTCTCCCTTCCCCGCGGCGAGCCGTTGACGACCGAGATGGACGTCGAAATGATCCGCCGGGTGATCATCAACCTGCTGGAGAACGCCATTAAGTACACCCGCGCCCCGGGCCGGATCACGGTCCTCGGTCGGCGCGAGGGAGAGGCGGTCGTTGTGGGCGTGCGCGACAACGGCCCGGGGATCGCCGAGCAGGATCAGCGGACGATCTTCGAGAAGTTCGCCCGCGTGGCGCAAGAAGGTCAGCCCAAGGGGCTCGGCCTGGGGCTGGCGTTCTGCCGCCTGGCGGTCGAGGCCCATGGCGGCCGGATCTGGGTCGAGAGCGAGCCGGGCCAGGGGGCGACGTTCTCCTTCTCCCTGCCGCCGGCCACACCCGCCTGAGAGGTCCGCGTCGGATGCGAGAACTGGTCAAAGGCGTCTTCCTGGAGGAAGACTACCCCGGCGTACGGCTGGGGGCGGTCGTCGCCGACGGTGCCGCCCTGCTCGTCGACACCCCGCTGCGCATCGAAGACGGGCGGGAGTGGCTGGCGGGGGTCGGGGCGCGCGGCCGGCCGCGCTACCTGGTCCTGCTCGACGATCACCCCGATCGGGTGTACGGGGCGCGGGGATTCGACCTGGCGCTCTTCGCCCACCACCGGGCGCGCGAGGCGATCGCCGCCTGGCCCGATCCCCTGAGGTCGAGCGCGCACCTGCAGGGCGCCGAAGCCGAACGCCTGAAGCGCGTCAGCGGCCTGGCGCGCGCCGTGCCGCACGTCGGCTTCGACGACGAGCTGCATCTGCTGCTGGGTTCGATGCGCGTCGAGCTGTGGCACCGCCCCGGCCCCCGGCCAGGGTCGATCTGGGTCGTCGTGCCGTCGGCGCGGGTGGTGTTCGTCGGCGACACAGTCTGGACGCACGAACCGCCGTACCTGGGCGAGGCGGACCTCGAGGCCTGGCTCGACTCGCTGGCCGAGCTGCGCGGCACGGCCTTCGCTCGCTACAAGATCGTCTCGGCGCGCGACGGACTGGTGCGACGCGAGGCATTGACGGCGATGTCCGGCTTTCTGCGCAAGGTGGCGAGCCGGATGGCGCGGCTGCGGCAGCACGGCCACGAGCCCCAAGCAGCAGCCCGCCTCGCGCCGCAGCTGGCGAAGGGCTTCCGCATGTCGGCGGCGCGGCGCGAACAGGCGATGCTGCGGCTTCAGGCGGGACTGGTCCGGCTGTACGCCGAGCAGTTCGCCCGAGGCTGAGGCGCGCGGCGGCGGAGCGCGGCGTGGCGGCGATCTCCACCGACACGACGTCGTTCGAGGCCGTCGACTGGTTGCGGCGTGTAGCGCACGAGACGCTCGGCCTGAGGCTGAGCCTGCTGCAGGTCGAGGCGTTCCAACGCTACCTGGAGGCGCTGCGCGCGGCATCGACGCGGCACAACCTGACGGCGGTCATCGATCCCCTGGGCATCGCCGCCAAGCACTTCCTCGATTCGCTGACCCTGGTGCCGCTGCTCGGGGCGGCCGCCTCCGGACGGCTGGCCGACGTCGGGACCGGCGCCGGTTTCCCCGGCTTGCCGCTGCGCATCGTGTGCCCCGAACTGAAAGTGACGTTGATCGAGGCGACGCACAAGAAGGCCGAGTTCTGCCGCGCCGTCGCCGACGACCTGCGCCTGCGAGGCGTCGAAGTGCTCGCCGCGCGCGCCGAAGACGTCGGCCGCGACCCGGCTCACCGACACGCGTACGATGTGGCGACCGGCCGGGCCGTGGCGGCGCTGCCGGTGTTGCTCGAGTACCTGCTGCCCCTGGTCCGGGTCGGCGGGCGGGTGCTGGCGCAGAAGGGCGAGAGCGCGCCCATGGAAGTGCAGCAGTCCGGGCGCGCGCTGGAGGTCCTCGGCGGCAGGCTGATCCGGCTGCATCCGGTGGAGCTTCCAGGCGTGGCCGAGAGGCGCTACATCGTCGAGATCGAGAAGACCGCCGCCACGCCGGAAACCTATCCTCGCCGCGCCGGCATCCCCGCGAAACGGCCGCTCGTGGCCAGGGGTTGAACGCAGCCCGGACCCGGCCGAGCGATGACCTGGCGTGCGATCGGCGCGGCTGCGCCGCGGCCGGCTCAGCCGGCGATGCGGTGCAGCGTCCCGCCGCGCAGCTCCCAGATGTTGCCTGAGCGTCGGAACGATTCGGGGAACAGGTCGAGGTCGGCGGCGGTCATCAGCGCCTGGGGGTAGGCGGCCGCCCGCTGCAGGACTTCCACCCGACGCGCCGCGTCGAGTTCGGCCAACGTCTCGTCGAACAGGAGCACCGGCCATTCGCCGGTCCGCCGCTGGAGCCACTCGCCCTGGGCGAGCCGGGCGGCGATCATCGTCGTGCGGTTCTGCCCGCGCGATCCGTACGGCCTCAAGTCGATCCCGTCCGCCAGGAACCGAAAATCGTCGCGGTGCGGACCGATGAGCGTCATGCCGCGCTCGAGCTCCTCGGCCCGTCGTTCCTCGAGCGCCCGCCGCAGCGACTCGGTGACGACCGAGGCCGCCACCGACGACCAGTCGACGGTCGGGCCGAGGGGGAGGGCCAGCTGCCCATCCGGGCTGCGGCTCAAGCCCGACGGTTCGTAGGCCAGGCGCAGCTGCTCGGCGCCGCGCGTCAGGGCCTCGTGAATCGGGGCCGCCAGTTGCTCGAGTTCGGCCAGCGCCGCCGCCCGCCCGCGGGTGAGCTGGACCCCGAGTTCGATGAGCTGCGCATCCCATGGCTCGAGCAGACGCGTATCGGGGGCGCGTTCCGTCCACTGACGGAGCAGCGCGTTGCGCTGGGTCAGCACCCGGCCGTATTCGGCCAGCGCGTAGGCGTAGGACGGATCGGCCTGGGAGATGGTCCGGTCGAGAAAGCGCCGGCGTTCGGACGGCGGGCCTTCGACGATGTGCAGGTCGTCGGGCAGGAACAGGACGTCGTTCCACGCGCCCGCCAGGTCCGCCGCACGGCGGCGGACGCCGTTGACCAGAATCTCCTTGTGGAGGTGCGCACCGTCCTCGTCGCGCGTGACTAGGCGGACTTCGATGCGCGCCGGCCGGTCGTGGCGGCGGATCTCGGCCACAATGCGGGCGAAGCCGCCCGGCTGGCGCAACGCGAGGAAGTTGATCAGCTGACGGTCGCCGGCGGCGCGCGCCGATTCGGCGGCCACCAGGTAGTCGATCGCTTCCAGCAGGCTGGTCTTGCCCTGGGCGTTGGGCCCGACGATCAACGTCGGCCCGGGCGGGAGGTCGAGTTCCAGTCGGATGAAGTTGCGGAAGTTCGTCAGGGAAAGATGGACGAGCAGCATGCGCCGCGCGATTCTAGCATGCGGTCGCACGCCCGCCGCATTGCCGCGCACCCCGTTCGGACGTGCGACCGCGTCACCGGAAGAGCGCCGGACGAATCGAGGCAAACGCAGGGACGACGTTCCTGCCCCTGTTCGGCGCCGCCCTTCTGCTGGCGGGGTGCGACCCGGAGGACCTTCCGTCACCGGTCCCCTCACTCCGCGGCGGCGCACGTCGTGCGTGGCGTGCTCTTCGCCAGCATGCTGCTCAACATGCAGGAGGGCGCCCGCGCGCTCGGCTTGGGGATCTTCGCGCGGCAGCGCCCTCCTGGCGGTCGCGCTCGGGCTGGCCGGGGTCGGCCTGATCAACCTGACTCTCAACGCGCTGGCGGTGTCGCTGCTCGGCCTGGGTGGGGCGGTGCTGGCGACTAGTGCTCCGTCGGCTGGCGCCGTGTGCGGCGGAGACGCGCGGCTGGCCGCTGCTCCTGGGCGGTGGGCTGTGCCTGCTGGTAGTCGAGATCCCCGACGTGGGGGTCGTCGTCTCGCTCGTCATGACCCTCGTCGGGTTGGGGGCGGGCCTGGCCGGTCTGGCGCGATCTGCGCGGGTGAGCGCCCGAGCCTTGTAGGCCGCGCCGGCCATCAGCCTCTCGACTCAGGCGGTCGGGGTCGACTCCTCCTGCGCCGGCTCGGGTTTCCAGACGCGCGTGGCGCGGTCGATGAACAGCACCCCGTCGAGGTGGTCGATTTCGTGCTGGAAGATGCGTGCCGTCCAGCCGCGAGCGCGGACCTGGAACGGCGCGCCGCGGCGATTCAAGCCGCGCACCGTCACCCACGTGTGGCGCTCGACGTCGCCGACGTAGCCGGGGATGGACAGGCATCCCTCGACGCCCGTCACGACGTCGGGCGAGCGGCGCACGATCTCCGGGTTGACGACGACGTACAGCTTCGGCGGCGGAGGTTCCTCGTCCTCGGCGTGCTCCGGCGGATACTCGACGACGATCACCCGCTGACGCACGCCGAGCTGCGGCGCCGCCAGCCCGACGCCGGGCGCGGCGCGCATCGTCTCGATCATGTCGTCGATCAACGTCTGCAGGTCGTCGGTGAACCGGTCGACCTTGCGGGCGCGCTGCCGCAGGCGCGGATCCTCGGTCGTGATGATCGGCTGCACGCTCATGACGTCGGTCCCGGCGCCGCGCCGTGCGTCCGCTCGTGGTACGCCGCCAGCCATTCCACCATCTCGCCCTGCCTCCGCTGGCGCTCGGCCTCGAGCCGCCGGTCGACCAGCGCCTCCTGCGAGCGCACGATGTCCTGCTGGGCCGCCGACGGATTGAGCACGCCCTCGAAAACGAACGTCGAGGCCCCGACGTTGGCGACGACATCGCCGAAGTTCAGCAGCACCCCGATCGGCCCGCGCCGATCGACCTGTGTCCCCAGGATGTTTTCGAGCGGCGCCACCTTGCGCGACTCGCGGCCGAGCGGCTTCTTGTGCACCGAGACGATGTGCGTCGGCGTGATCTGGTACAGGTCGTTGGCCCAGTCGGCGTACTCGTACAGCCACCACAAGGCGGCCGCCACGGCCGAGGCGCCGACCAGCGGACCGAACGACGCGGACGAGGCGTACCCGAGGGCGCCCGACAGCGCCGCCGCCACCAGGGCGGCCAGGCCGAACAGCACCAGCGTCGGAGGCGCCAGCCGCTGGAACAGCACCGCCAGGTGCTTGCGGTACGTAATCACCCCGGATTCCTCGAAGCGCGCTTCGAAGCTCCACCGGTCGAGTCCGGTCTGGGCCTGGGTGCGCTCATCGTCCCGGCGCGGCGGCGGAGCCATGGGGCGGGTCGGGGCGCCGCCCGAGGTCAGGCGCGCCTCCAGGGCCTGTTGGATCGTCTCGCGATCGGCCTCCAGCGCCGTCCGCTGGAGTCGGCGGCCGAGGGTCTCGATCGTGGCGGCGAAGGCCTGCGGGTGCGGCGTGTTCTCGAACGTGATAGCGCCGGTGTACGTCCGCAGCTCGACGTCGCCGAACCCGAGCTGCCGGCCGACCCAGCCGGAGTTGACCGCCACCGAGAGGATCATCTTCAGCGGGCTTTCCTGCCGGTTGTCGTACAGCCCGATGACCTTCTCCAGCCACACCACGCGGCGGTCGGTAATGATGTAGTAGTCGTTGCGCCAGTCGAGGGCGTTCCAGACGGCGAGCGCCAGCCCGAGTGCCGGCAGGGCCGAACCGACGGCGACGGCGCTGACACTCGCGCCGAGGGCGCCGATCGCCAGGACGCCGAGACCGGTCGTGATCAGGACGCAGGGGAGGAGCAGGGCTCGAAGGAGCAGAGCCGGATGGCGGCGCGCCAGCCCGTGGACCGTCTCGCCCACGACCAGCCAGGGGAAGGCGCGCCCCAGCGCCATGCGCCGCGACGACCCGAGGAACTCGAGCGCCTGGCGCGTCTCGGGATGAGCCTCGAAGAACGCCGCCGCTTCGGCTTCCGGCCAGCGCAACAGCACGGCCGGACCATCGGCCCGCGCCGCCCACGGCGGCGCGTCGCGCAACCAGCGGTGTTCGCCGACGACGTCGCCGCGCCCGGCCTGTGTCACGCGCCGCAAGTTGTCGCGGCGTGAGGCGTCGAGGATCTCGACGGCGCCTTCGGCGACGAACAACACATCGCGCGACGGCGTGTGAGGCGTGAAGACCCACTCGCCGGGCGCGAACTCCGCCCGTCGCAGGGAGATACGCTCGAGGTCGGCGATCTCGATGCCGGCGAAGCACGGCGCCAGGAGCAGGACGTCGAGGTCGGGCTGCATCGCGCGCATTGTAGCACGCCGGTTGCTCCGCCCGAATCCGGAAGCCAGGCCCGTCTCGAGTGCCGGCTGCCACCGGCTTTGGCCATGGCGGCTGTGAGGCCATCGGGGCGAGAGACGCGCCCGGGCCAACGCCCAGGACTACCGGCGGATGCGTCGTGCGGCGAAGCCTCCGGCGCGGCACTGTATAATCCGCGCTCCGGAGGGCAATTCGTGGCCAGACGCCGTGCGCCGACGGTACGACAGGGGCAGGGACGACGCCCGTCGAGGACCCACGCCGGCCTGGCGGGCGCTACGCCGCGCGGCCGAGGCGTGGGGGACCTGGCGCGCGGCGCCCTGGGACGCGCTAGGCGCGGCCTGTCGGATCTCGCCTCCGCAAGACGCGGCGAGATCACGGCCTTCACCGTCTTCGCCGTCTCGCTCGTTTCGCTCGCGGCACTCGCCGCGCCGCAAAGCCCCGGCCTGGCCGCAGCGTGGGCCGGTGTCCTGCGCGCCGTCTTCGGTTGGGGCGCGTACCTGGTGGTGATCGCGGCCGCATCCGGCGCCGTGGCGTTCGTCCTGCTTCGGTTCGGCGTCCGGATCCCGTTGCCTCCGGCCGGCACGTTCGCCGGGGCCGGCCTCCTGGCCGCGGTCCTGTTCGCCGTCCTCCACGCTGCCGCCGGCGCGGGCGATTTCGACAGCGCCATCGCCGCGGCACAGGAAGGACTCGGCGGCGGCTACCTCGGGGGGCTTGTCCTGGGCGCTCTGATCGAGGCGCTCGGGGCGGCCGGCGCCGTCGTGGCGCTCGTCGGCCTCGGACTGGCGGGCGCGGCGCTCGTCGTCGGGTTCTCGCCGTTGGAGCTGTTGGCGCGCGGCATCGATCGCGCCGGAAGAGCCGGCGAGGGCCTGCGCGCTTCGCGGCGCGCCGAGCGCCTCGCCGCGCGAAGCGGCGCCACTCGTCCGGTCGCCGCGGAGACGCCGCGCCCCGTTCCGCCTCCCGTCTTGGTTGCGAACGAGCCGCCTCGCCCGGACGCGGCCGCGGCCTCGGCGGCGGTGGGCGCGCCGGCGGCGCCGGTGACGTCGCGGGTCTGGGAGAACTCCGTGGCTGCGCCCGAGGCCGGATGGTCGCTGCCGGCGCTGGACGAAGTCCTCGACCACGGCGTCGAAGCCCGCGCCGACGAAGCCTTCGATCGGCAGCGCGGGCGCCTGATCGAGGAGACGTTGCTGGCGTTCGGCGCGCCGGCGCGCGTCGTCGAGATCAACCGCGGGCCGGCCATCACCCAGTTCGGCGTCGAGCCAGACTACACCGAAGGTCGCGGCGGCCGGCGGATGAAGGTCAAAGTCAGCCGCATCGCGGCGCTGGCCGACGACCTGGCGCTGGCGCTCTCGGCCCCGTCGATCCGCATCCAGGCGCCCGTCCCCGGCAAAGGCTACGTCGGCATCGAGGTCCCCAACAACGAGATTCAGGTGGTGGCGCTGCGCGACGTGATGGAGGCCGAAGCGTTCCTCAAGATTCCCTCGCGTCTGCGCCTGGCGCTCGGGCAGGACGTCTCGGGCCGCGCCGTGGCCGCCGACCTGACAGCCATGCCGCACCTGCTCATCGCCGGCACGACCGGGTCCGGCAAGTCGGTGTGCGTCAACGCTATCATCTCGTGCCTGTTGCTCCAGAACTCGCCCGACGAACTGCGCTTCGTCATGGTCGATCCGAAGCGCGTCGAGCTGGCGCCCTACAACCAGATCCCGCACCTGCTGGCGCCGGTCGTCGTCGAGCTGGACCGGGTGGTCGGGGCGTTGCAGTGGGTCTCGCGCGAGATGAACGACCGCTACACCAAGTTCTCGCAGGCCGGGGTGCGCAACATCGACGAGTACAACCGCCAGCAGGCGTCGGCCGGCCAGCGGCGCATGCCCTTTCTGGTGGTGGTCATCGACGAGCTGGCCGACCTGATGATGTTGGCGCCGGACGAGACGGAGAAGGTCATCACGCGGCTGGCGCAGCTGGCGCGCGCCACCGGCATCCACCTGGTGCTGGCGACGCAGCGGCCGTCGGTCGACGTCGTCACCGGGTTGATCAAGGCCAACTTCCCGGCGCGCATCGCCTTCGCCGTCGCCTCGTCGGTCGACAGCCGCGTCGTGCTCGACCAGCCGGGCGCCGAGCGATTGCTGGGCCGCGGCGACATGTTGTTCCAGGCCCCGGACAGCGCCGCGCCGGTGCGGATGCAGGGCGCGTTCGTGTCGGACGCCGAGCTGACCCGGCTGCTGCTGCACTGGCGGGGCCAGGCGGCGGCGCGCGGCGTCGTCTCGCCGCCGCTGGCGACGGTGGCGGCGACCGGCGGCCTGCCGATGAAGCAGGCCGCCCTGTGGGAGGAGGAAAGCGAGGACGAGGGACTCGACCCGCTCTTCGACCAGGCGGTCGAGATCGTGCGGCGGATGCGACGCGCCTCGATCTCGCTCCTCCAGCGCCGCCTGCGCATCGGCTATACGCGGTCGGCCCGACTCATGGATCAGCTCGAGGAGAAGGGGATCGTCGGGCCGGCGCAGACCGGGTCGCAGGCGCGCGAAGTCCTGGATTACGGCGAGCTCGAAGCCGAGACCGAAACTCGGCCGGCGTAGCCGGATGCGATCGCGATCGCATCCATTCGTCGACGGCGGGCCGGGGCCCGCCGTGGCGATGGGCAAAGGGCGCGGCGAACCACCGCAACGTCGCTGGTTGCTGGCGGCGCTCGCCCTGAGCGCGGCGGCGATGGCCTGCGGCGGAGTACCACCGTCCGCAACCGCTCCGCCCGACACCCCCACTCCGGCTCCGACGGCCACGCCTTCCCCGTGGCTCCTGATCGGCGAGGGGACGCCGGCGGAGATCCGTGAGGCGGCGCGGGCCTGGGCCGAGGCGGTCGGCATCGAGGCGCGCGTCGCGGCGATCGTCGAGCAGCCCGCCAGGCCTCCCGAAGGACTGTGGGGCGTCGTGGCGACCGAGGCCGAGATCGCGCCGCGGCTCGCGATTTGGTCGGCACTGGCGCTCATCGTCGCCGAGCCCGAAGCGATCGCCGCGGGACCGCGCACGACGACGCTCGGGCCGCGGTTGCGCTTCGATCAGGCGGGGTTCCTGGCGGGAGTCGCGGCAGGCCTGGCGACGAAGAGCCACGGCGTCGGTTACGTCGCCTCGAGCCAGGTCGACGGCGAGGCATACCTCTCGGGGTTCGAGGAAGGGGTGCGCTACGCCTGCCCCAAATGCCGCCTCGAGAGGATGACCGGGCTGTCTCAGATTCCCTTCGGAGTCGATGTCGTCGGCCTGCCGCCGGAGGCCGTCCTGCCGGACGATCCGCCCGCGGCGGACGGGCCGTGGCTGGTCTTGCTGGCTGGGCCGACCGCGGAGGGATGGCAGGCAGCGATGGCGGCGAGGTTGACCGTCGTTCCGGAGGCTCTGGTCGAGGCCGCCCTCCAGGGACTGTGGGACGGCGAGACCGGCCTGGAGATGGCGCTGGCGGTCGAAACCGGAGCGCTACAGGTGGAGATCAACCCGCAGGCGATCAGCCCGGGTCGAGAGCGGCTGCTGCGGCAGGCGGAGCAGGCGCTGGCCGACGGGATGCTGGTTGTCGGCGGAGGCGATGGCTGACCCGGGCGCAGGAACCAGGCGCGCTCAGGCGTTTGCGACCCCTTCCGAACCGTGCTATCATCGCGGGCGCGGTCGGGGGGTTGCCGACCAGGAACCGGCCCCTGCGGTCGGAGGGAAAGGGGTGATCGCGCCCAAGGACACCATGCCGAAGACCTGCGCACGTCCGGACTTTCCATCGATTTCAGCTCCCATTCCCAACCACAGGAGTAGAAGAACATGAAGAAGACGTACGCCGCCCTTTCCCTGCTGCTGGTGGCGGCCTTCGTCCTGGCGTCGTGCACGACGGCGCCCGGCGGGGGCTTCAAGGCCTGCCAGGTGACCGACACCGGCGGCATCGACGACAAGTCCTTCAACGCCACGGCGTGGAAGGGCGTCCAGGACGCCATCGAGTCGCTCGGGATCGAGGGCAAGTACCTCGAATCGCAGCAGCAGACCGACTACGAGCGCAACATCAACGCCTTCATCGAGGAGGAGTGCGACCTGATCATCACCGTCGGCTTCCTGCTCGGTGACGCGACCAAGGCGGCCGCCGAGGCGAACCCCGACGTCAAGTTCACCATCGTCGACTTCGCCTACGACCCGACCATCCCGAACGTCCTGGGGCAGGTCTTCAACACCGACGAGGCGGCCTTCCTGGCCGGGTACGCCGCGGCGGCGATGACCCAGACCGGCAAGGTCGGCACGTTCGGCGGCATCCAGATCCCGCCGGTGACCGTCTTCATGGACGGCTTCGCGCTGGGCGTCGACTACTACAACCAGCAGAAGGGCACCAATGTCGAGGTGCTCGGCTGGGATCCGGCGACGCAGACCGGCCTGTTCACCGGCAACTTCGAGAGCACGGATGACGGCCGCCTGATGGGCGAGACCCTGATGGACGAGGGCGCCGACATCATCATGCCGGTCGCCGGCCCGGTCGGCCTCGGGACGGCGGCGGCGGTCCAGGAGCGCGGCGGCGCCTACATCATCGGCGTCGACAACGACTGGGCGATCGTCAACTCCGACTACGCCGGGATCACGCTGACGTCAGTGCTCAAGAACATGGACGTCACCACCCTGGCGGCAATCCAGGCGGCCATCGACGGCACCTTCGCCGGCGGCGTGACCGTCGGCACGCTGGCCAACGGCGGCGTCGGCCTGGCCGACTTCCATGAGCTCGACTCGATGGTCTCGGCCGAGCTGAAGGCCGAGCTCGAGCAGGTCCGGGCGGACATCATCGCCGGCAACATCACGACCCACCCGTAGCCACGGGTCGTCCGCCACGCACGGTGCAACCCTCGGGGGCTGGCCGAAGGCCAGCCCCCGAGCCGTTTCCCCCGGCCGCCCGTGGTAGAATGCGCCATCCCCCCGACGCTCCATTCCTGGTGACCCCGTGCGCGCCGTCCCTGCCCTAGCCCGAACTGCCGGCCACGCGCGTCAACGGAGGCCGTCCCGCCCGCGGCGGGTCGGGCGCGGCTGAGCCCGAACCTCCCGCCAGGAGTCGTCATGGCGCCGATCCTCGAACTGCGCGGCATCACCAAACACTTCCCCGGAATCCTGGCCAACGACCACATCGACCTGACGCTCGAGCAGGGCGAAATCCTGGCCCTGCTCGGCGAGAACGGCGCCGGCAAGACGACGCTGATGAACATCCTGTACGGGCTGTACCAGCCGGATGAGGGCGAGATCACCGTCCGGGGGAAGCGGCTCGAGGTGCACGAGCCGAGCGATGCCATCGCCGCCGGCATCGGCATGGTTCACCAGCACTTCATGCTGGTGCCGGTGTTTACCGTCGCCGAGAACGTCGTGCTGGGGCAGGAGACGACCCGCGGCGGGGGATTCCTCGACCGCCGCACGGCGGCCGAGCGCGTGCGGGCGCTGTCGCAGGCGCACGGGCTGGAGGTCGACCCGGAGGCCACGGTGGCCGACCTGCCGGTCGGCGTGCAGCAGCGGGTGGAGATCCTCAAGCTGCTCTATCGCCAGGCCGACATCCTGATCCTCGACGAGCCGACAGCCGTCCTGACGCCGCAGGAAAGCAGCGAGTTGTTCAAGGTTATGCGGTCGCTGGTGGCGGCGGGCAAGTCGATCATCTTCATCACCCACAAACTGCGCGAGGTGCTCGAGGTCGCCGACCGCATCACGGTGTTGCGCCGCGGCGCGGTGGTCGGCACGACGACGCCGGCCAAGGCCACCCGGGCGCGGCTGGCGCAGATGATGGTCGGACGTGAGGTGCGCCTGGAAGTGGAGAAGGCGGCGCGCGCCCCCGGCGCGACCGTGCTCGAGGTGCGCGACCTGGTGGCCATGAACGACCAGCGGCGGGTGACGGTCGATCACGTCTCGCTCGAGGTGCGCGAGGGGGAGATCCTGGGCGTCGCCGGCGTGCAGGGCAACGGGCAGACGGAGCTGGTGGAGGTCATCACCGGGCTGCGGCGACCGCTGGCGGGGCAGGTGCGCCTGCTGGGCCACGACATCACCGGCGCCTCGCCGCGGCGGATCATCGAACTCGGCGCGGCCCACGTCCCGGAAGACCGGCAGCGCGACGGCCTGGTGCTGTCGTATTCGGTGGCCGACAACCTGGCGCTGCAGACCTACTACAAGCCGCCGTTCGCCCGCGGCGTCGTCCTGCAACCCGAAGCGATCGACGCCTCGGCCCGGGCGCGCGTCGCCGAGTTCGATATTCGGACGCCAGGCGCGGCGACGCCGACCAGCTCCCTCTCCGGCGGCAACCAGCAGAAGGTGATCGTCGCCCGCGAGTTCTCGCGGCCGATCCGCCTGCTGGTGGCGTCGCAGCCGACGCGCGGCCTGGACGTCGGGTCGATCGAGTACATCCACGGGCGGATCCTGGAGAAGCGCGACGCCGGCTGCGCCGTGCTGCTCGTTGCGCCCGAGCTCGACGAAGTGCTCGAGCTCTCGGACCGAATCGCCGTCATGTACCGGGGCCGGATTGTGGCCACGGTCGACGCGGCGCGCGTCACCAAGGAGCAGGTCGGACTGCTGATGGCCGGGATCGTGCCGGAAGATCTCGAGCGCGCCCGCGAGACCCGACGGACGGTGGAAGTCACCCTGTAGAACTCCTGCCAGGAGAGCGCTTCGTGGCCAAGTCGAGAGCCAAGCCCACGCCCAAGACCGCCGCCCGACGCCCCGCCGCACCGCCGGAGGGCGCGGCGGCGGTGTTGATTCAGGAGCTGACCGGGACGGCGCCGGGAGCGCCGGCGCCGCCCCGCTCGTGGCTGCGGCGCGTCGGGCGCGTCGTCCTCGTTCCGGCACTGGCCGTGTTGAGCGGGCTGGTTCTGGGGGCGCTGATGATCGCCGTCACCTCGATCGACGTGCACCGCGCCTTCGAGGTCTCGGTGTGGCGCGGCATCGGCACGGCGTTCGTCGAAGTCCTCCAGGCCTACGGCGCGCTGTTCGCCGGGGCGTTCGGCGACCCGGTGCGCATCGTCGCCGCCCTGCAAAGCGGTGAAGGGCTGGCCATCCGCCGTGCGTTCAACCCGATCCTCGAGAGCCTGGTCTCGGCCACCCCGTACATCTTCGCCGGCCTCGGTGTGGCGCTCGGGTTCCGCGGCGGGATGTTCAACATCGGGGCCGAGGGTCAGATCTTCGTTGGAGCGATCACCGCCACCTACGTCGGCTACGCCGTCACGGGCCTGCCGGCGATCGTCCACATCCCGCTGGCGCTGGGCGCCGGGCTGCTAGGCGGCGCGGCGTGGGGGTTCGTCCCCGGCTGGCTCAAGGCCCGCACCGGCGCGCACGAAGTCATCAACACGATCATGATGAACTACGTCGCCTTCCGTCTGAGCGACTGGCTGCTGACCGGCCCGATGAAACGGCCGGAGTCGTTTAACCCGGTCAGCCCGACGATCCTCGACTCGGCGAAACTCCCGCGCTTCTTCGCCGACCCGATCCGCTTCCACCTGGGGTTCTTCCTGGCGCTGGCCGTGGCCTACGGCGTGTACTGGTTCCTGTTCCGTACCACCTGGGGCTTCAACCTGCGCACCGCCGGCGCCAACCCGCACGCCGCGCGCTACGCCGGGATCAAGACCGGGCGCTGGATCGTGTTGACGATGTCGATCTCCGGCGCGCTGGCCGGTCTGGCGGGCGCCAACGAAGTGTTGGGCGTGAACCACAACCTGGCGATGGCCTTCTCCTCCGGCTACGGGTTCGACAGCATCGCCCTGGCGCTGCTCGGCCGGTCGCACCCGCTGGGGGTGGTCCTGGCGGCGCTATTGTTCGGCACGCTGCGCAGCGGGGCGACGCGCATGCAGGTCGTCTCCGGGATTCCGATCGACATCATCCAGGTTATCCAGGCGATGATCCTGGCGTTCATGGCCGCGCCGGCCATCATCCGCACCCTCTATCGCCTGCGGCGCCCGGCCGAGGCGGAGGTCGAAGTCCTGGTGCGGGGCTGGGGAGGGTAAGCCGTGACCGCTACGACCACGACTCCCGCCGTCGCCGCCATGCCCCGTACGCGCCAGATCGTCATGGGGTCGCTGTTCGCCGCCATCGGCCTGATCCTGTGGTTCGGCTTTGGCGGCGCGGTCGAAGCCGGCCAGACGACGACCTTCGGCATGACCGCCGGCGGGCTGGAGGCGACGATCCCCGACTGGGTCGTCGCCAGCCGTCCGGCGCTTTCGCTCCTGGCGCTGGTGTGCGTCTTCCTCGGGGCGGTCGAGCTGGTGCGCGGCTTCGGCCGGTTCACCAATGCTGTCCTGATCGCCGTCGCCGGGCAGTTCACGTTCGGGTTTCTGGTGTGGGCGGCGGCCGGCAAGTCGGTCAACCTGGCCGGGCTGTTGAACTCGTCGCTCGACAAGGCGGTGCCGATCACCCTGGCGGCGCTGTCGGGCGTGCTGTGCGAACGCGCCGGTGTGGTCAACATCGCCATCGAGGGGATGATGCTCGTGGGAGCGATGGTCGGCGCGCTGATCGGCAGCGTCGCCGACAACGCCGTCGTCGGGATGCTGGCGGCGGTCGCCTCCGGCGGCGCGCTCGGCCTGTTCCACGGCTGGCTGTCGATCAAGTACAAGGCCAACCAGATCATCTCCGGGACGGTCATCAACATCTTCGCCACCGGGCTGACGTCTTACATTTCGGCGCTCTTCCTCCAGGTGAACCAGGAGCTGAATCACCCGCCGATCTTCCCGACCATCGAAGTGCCTCTGCTGGCGAAGATCCCGGTGTTGGGGCCGATCTTGTTCCTCAACAACCCCTTCGTCTATGCCATGTTTCTCTTCCTGATCGTGCTGCACGTGGCGTTGTTCCACACCCGCTGGGGCCTGCGCCATCGGGCGGTCGGGGAGCATCCGAAAGCGGCCGACACGCTGGGGATCAACGTCTTTCGCACGCGCTACATGGCCGTCCTGCTCGGCGGGATGATGGCCGGCTTCGCCGGCGCGTACTACACGCTGGGGTCGGTCGGCCGCTTCGACGAGGTCATGACGGCCGGCCGAGGCTTCATCGGCCTGGCGGCGATGATCTTCGGCAACTGGACGCCGTTCGGGGCCTTCGGCGCCAGCCTGCTGTTCGGCTTCGCGGACGCGCTGTCGTCGCGGGCGGCGATCCTCGGCGTGGCCATCCCCTCCCAATTCCTGTTGATGACGCCGTACGTCGCCACGATGGTCGTGCTGGCGGGGGTCGTCGGCCGGAGTCAGATGCCCGCCGCCGACGGCGTGCCGTACGAAAAGGAATAGCGGCCGCGGACCGCTGCGTTTCAAAGCGTCTGTGCCAGCCGTCCGGCGAGCGCGCCTGCCACGATCACCCAGCTCGGGTTGACCTTCGTTCGAACGAGGACGAGGAGCGCCGCGACGCCGATCAGCAGGGTCGGAAGGTCGAACAGCGCCGCGCGCCCGAGACCGATCGTCACGCCGGACATCAGGCCGAGCGACGCCGCCACCACGCCGTCGAGGAAACCCCTCGCCCATGGTGAGCGACGCCGACGCGGCAGCAGGGGATCGGCGAGCGCGGCGAAGACGAACGCCGGCAGGAAGATGCCGACGCTCGCCACGATGGCGCCCGGCGTACCACCCAGGACGTAGCCCACAAACGTCGCGCTGGTGAAGAGCGGACCCGGCGTGACCTGTCCGACGACGATGGCGTCGAGCAGCTGTTGCTGCGTCAGCCACCCCAGGCGGTCGACGAAATCCGCCTGGAGGAACGCGAACAGCACATAGCCGCTGCCGAACAAGACGGCGCCGATCTTGACGAAGGTCAGGAAGAGCAGCGGCAGGCTGAACGTGGCCGGCGCCGTGGCGATGGCGAGCGGCGGGAAGATGCCCCCGAGGCTCGCCGGCTTCGGCCGGGAGCGGCCGGCGATCAGCAGCACGGCGAACCCCGCCGACAGGAGGATCAGGATCTCGTTGACGCCGAGCGCCCACAGGCCGAGAGCGGCGACGGCCACGACGGCGCTCGTCATGTCTCGCAGCGCGCGCCGGCCCAGGTGAGACAGCGCCTGCGCCAGGATGGCAATCACGGCCGGCTTGATCCCGTACAGCAGCGCTGCGACCTGTGGCGTCGACCCGTAGCGCACGTACACCTCGCTCAACGCGAGGACGATCAGGATCGCCGGCAGGATGAAGGACACGCCCCCGGCGATCAGACCTGGCCACCCGGCGCGGCGGCGTCCCAGGTGGATCGCCAGCTCGGTCGAGTTGGGTCCTGGCATCAGGTTCGTTGCCGCCACCAGATCGAGGAACTCCTCGTCGCCAAGCCAGCGCCGCCGGCGGACGACCTCGTTGTGCATCATGGCGGTGTGCGCCGCCGGCCCGCCGAAGGAAGTCAGGCCGAGACGCAGGAAGACGCCGGCGACTTCTGCCAGCTCGCGCCACCGGTCGACGGGCGAACGCGGGAGATCAGCCGGCTGCTGAAAGACGCCGGTCATCGCCCAACCCCCTGCCCTTGCCCCTCAGCCCCGTCCGGGCCGACGCCCTGCCGAGGCCGAGTCGCGGCCGCGAGAGTCGCCGCGCAGGGGAGGGGGGTGAGGTCGGGAGCACGTTTCCGAAGGCTCTCGGGGGACGGCCTGGCAGTCGCCACGGACGCCGCCTCACAGCGAAGCCAGCAGGCGAAGCTCGGGGATCAGGAAGGGCAGGCAGACGAGTGCCCCGGCGGCCGCCGCAGCGGCCGCGTCTAGAAGACCGCCGCCGGGGACGAGCCACGACGTGAGGACGGCCGCGGCGACTGCGGCGACGGAGCCGGCGAGCACACGCCCGCCGGTCCGCCCCAGGCGGACGATCCCCGGGTAGTGACGGCGCAGCAGGAGGAGCAGGATCAGGGCTTCTCCTGTGAAGGCGATCGAGTTCGCCAAGGCCAGGCCGAACACTCCCAGGGGCGCGACCAGGGCGGCGCCCAACCCGAGGAAGGTGATGAAACCGACGGCGCGGCCGGCGAGCGGCGGCGACGCCTGCAGCCGGGCGAACCAGGCTCGCGCCAACACCTCCAGCCACGCGTGACCCACCAGGCCGATCAGGAAGCCGCGCGTCGCCGCCGCGACGAGCGCGCTCCCCGCCTCGCCGAAGGCGAAGAGCGACGACACCAGCGGCTCGACCGTCACGGCGAGGAGCACGGCCGCCGGCAGCGCCAACGCCAGCAGGAGGCGCAGGGCGCGGGCGACGCTGTCGGCGAAGGCGGCGGCGTCGCGGCGGGCAAACAACTCGGAGAGCGTCGGCAGCAGCGCCGTGCCCAGGGCGGTGGCGATGAGCGTCTCGGGGAACTGCATGATCAGCCAGCCGTACGTCAGCGCCGTCACCGCGCCCGCCGGGAGCCGCGAGGCGAGGTTGTCCTGGACCAGGAACATGGCCTGGAACGCGCCGATCGTCAGCAGGCGGGGCAGCATCAGAGTCAGCACCTGGCGGAGTCGCGGGTCGCGCCAGCCGAACGCCGGCGACCAGCGGAAGCCGAAGCGGGCCAGCCCGGGGAGCTGGACCAGCAGATGCAGGGCGGCGCCCACGATCACTCCGTCGACGAGCCCGTGGACTCCCAGGCCGAAGGCCGGCAAGCGGAGGCCGGCGACGACCAGCCCGGAGGTCGGCGCCAGGACGAGGGCGCCGAAGATCTGGCCCAGATCGTAGACGACCGGGGCGAGGGCAGGGAGGAAGAAGTGCTGGTTCGCCTGGAGCCCGGAGGTCAGCAGGCCGCTGACCGAGAACAGCAGCAGCGCAACCAGGTTGAGGCGCATCAGGTCGGCGACGAGTTGTTGGCGCTCGGCCGGGAAGCCGGGCGCGATCCCCCAAGGCGCGGCGACGAGCGTCTCGGCGGCGAGGGCCACCGCCACCGTCAGCACCGCCGTGACGGTGAAGGCCAGGTTGGCGACCCGGCTAAAGAGGAGCCACAGGGCGGGCCGGCCGTGGCGCTCGCGCACGTCGGCCAACACAGGGATGAGAGCCAGAGCCAGCGCCCCGCCGGTGATAAGGGCGCGCATCAGGTCGGGCAGGTTGTTGGCGGCGTGAAACGCGTCGAGCTCGGCGCCGACGCCGAACTGCCGGCCGACGACGACCTGACGAAGCAAGTCGAGTGGCTTGTCGATGGCGAAGAGGGTCGCGATCAGCAGCGAGGCGCGCGCCACCGGGGAGAGGCGCAGCCGAGGCCGAGCGGTCGGCGCAGCGGTCAGGGGTCGACTCCCAGGCGTTCGAGCTGGGCCAGGGCCGGCTCGAAACCGGGATGCATCTCGACCGCCCGGCGCAAGTCCTCGATGGCGCCGGGCAGGTCGCCGGCGGCCTCGCGCGCCAGCCCGCGCCAGTAGTAACTCTCCTCGAGGACCGGCTCACTCATGTTGGCCAGCGTCCGCGAAGCCAGGCTGATCACGTCGCTGTAGCGACCGGTGTAGTAGTAGGCCCAGTACGGCCCGGTCTGATACCACATCAGGCGCCACGGCCGATTCTCGGGATCGCGGATCGCCAGGTCGGCGTCGAGGCGGAAGGCCTCGTCGTAGGCGGCGGCGGCGCCGGCGTAGTCCTGGAGCGCCACCAGATTCGTGCCGCGGTTGAACCAGGCGAAGAACTGCTCGCGTCCGTCCAGGCGGAAGATGTCGTCCGAGGCGCGCTGCGCGGCGTCGGCAACGGCGACGGTTTCGTCGGCGTGGCGCCCGAGCAGCGCCAGGAGTTCGGCCTCGCGCTCCGGTGGATAGATCACGATGTAGGTGAAGTTGAAGTGCCGCCAGTACTTCATCAGGTCGTCGTACGGGAAGGGGAAGTCGGAACTGATGTAGGAGTCCTGGGTCATGACCCGGGCGCGCGCGTCGTCGTACCCGGTGATCAGAGCGTAGTGGCCCATCCAGCCCTCGAAGCCGTAGCCCTCGAACCCCTTCTCGACGATGACCGGAAATCCGGCGGCAAGGAGCGCCTTGATCAAGTCGAGGTCGCCGCCGGGGCGGGTCAGGGCGCGCAGGTTGGTCTGGCCGTTGACGAAAGCGACCAGCTCGTAGGGCATGACGTTCTTGTCGCGTGGGTTGGGCTTGGTGAACTCGGCGATCGGCCGCTGATCGCCGTCCCACTGCCAGAAGGACAGACCCATGGAGAGCGTCGCCGGGCCGCAGTTGTTCCACTTCTGGTATTCGTGCCGCACGCCGGTCAGTGTGACCGACGGCGGCAGCGGAGGCCGGGTGGCGGTGACGGTGGGCGTCGCCGTCGGCGAGGACTCCGGAGCGGGGGTGGAGGTCGGCGCGGGGGTGGGCGCGGCGGCGGTCAGCGTCTGCTGCACCATCGCCGCCAGGGTCGGGTCGGGCGTGAAGACCGATTCCTCGGGCGGGAACAAGGCGTACCAGATGCTGGCGCGGACTTCGGAGATGCGCCACCCGACGCGTTCCTGGACGGGAGGCAGCGCGAGGACGGCCGAGCACGCGGCGACGCACGCCGCCAGCGAGCCGAGGATCAACAGAAGCCGAGACGGGCGAGACTTCCGTCGCATGGGTTGCCGCTCACGGGCGAAGATCACGCGGAAGAGGACGGGCATTATACGCGCCGGTGGACAGGCGCCGTGTGGACGCGCGCCGGCGAGGCGCGCGTGGTGTGGGAACCGGCGTCAGGCCGCCTCCCAGACGACGGTCGCCCGCCGTTGGAAGCGTTGGAGCACACGCACCAACGGCCGCCCCAGCATCAGGAGCAGCACGAAGTTACCGGCAGCGCGCATCGTGTCCCAGGCGAGCGACGTGACGAGGTAGTAGCGGCCATAGCGAGCGAGGATCTCCGCCGCGGGGAGGCCCGGGCTCCAGCTGATGTCGGGCGCGCCCAGGGCGTAGGGCCAGAAGTACAGGTTGGTCAGCGCGCCGTACGCCCAGCCCCAGATGGCGCCGACGACCGCCAGCAGCCAGACCGGCGAGCGGCGCGGCAGCAGCGCGGCGGTCATGCCTGCCCAGCCGGCGGCCAGCATCTGGTACGGCGTCCACGGTCCGATTCCGCCCGGGCTGACCGGATCGGAGACGAGGAGCGTCAGGGCGCCCATCAGGAACCCGAGGCGGGCGCCGAAGACGTGCCCGACGAGCAGGATCAGCAGGAACACCGGCGAAAAGCCGCCGGGGATCGGCAGCAAGTTGTCGACCATGCGCAGGGCTGTGTTCAGCCCGACGAGCGCGCCGAGCATGGCGACGGTCTGCGGCGTCAGGGCGTGCTGGGCCTCGGACAGGATCGCCAGCAGGATCATCGCCACCGCGGCGCTGAACAGGAGGAGGGAGAGACGCCCTTCGGTGGAGCTCAGGACTGGCGCCCAGAAGGGGACGAGAAAGAAGGCAAGCCCGACGAGAGTCAGAGCGGCGAAGAAGAGGCGGCTGAGGGTGATCCGACGTGTCATCGGTTCGGGCGGTGAAGAGGGGGCGAGCCGCGGCCTGGCGCGGTAGCCGAAAGGCATCGCGGCCGCACCGGGCGAGGCCGCCGACGTCAAAGGCCGGGGAGTCCCGGCCAGTATACCATCCGCCAGCGACGAGAGCGCGGGGGGCTATAATCGCCTCGCGAATGAGCGTGCGATTGTTGCTGGCGATGCTGGCGCTGATGGGACTGAGAGTGTGGGTCGCGCGCGGGGAAGCCGCGCCGGCGGCGCAGCAGTTCGTCACGCCCACCCCCGGCCCCGACGGGCGGATCATCTACATCGTCCAAGAAGGCGACTCGCTGTGGACGATCGCCGCGCTCAGCGGCAAGACCGTCGAAGAGCTGATGGCTCTCAACGGGATCCAGCCCGGCGACTACCTCACGCCCGGCGCGCAGCTGCTGCTCGGTCTGGGCGGCCCGGTGCTGCCGACGGCCGAGCCGGAAGCGCGCCCCACGGCGACATTGGTGCTGCCGACCCCGACGCCGGTGTTCGGCACCGGCGAAATCTGCGTTCTGCTGTTCCTCGACGTGAACGGAAACGCCCGACTCGACTCCGGGGAGGCCGGGCTGGCTGCCGGGCAGATCAGCATCGCCGAGCCGTCGGGGACTGTCGCCGGCGAGCACACGACCGACGCCTCCCCGGAGGGCTTCTGCTTCGCCGGGTTGCCGAACGGCGACTACAACGTCTCGGCTGCCGCCCCCCAGGACCACAACCCGACGACGGCGATGAACGTCCCCGTCCGCCTGGCGCCGGGCGAGGTCAAGTACATCGAGTTCGGCGCCCAGGCGAGCGCGGGGCTCGGTGGCGGGGGCGGCGATGGATCCCGCTCGACGTTCATGGGGGTGTTGGGCGTGGGTCTGCTGGCGATGGCCGGCGTTCTCGGCTACTTCGCCGCGCGCTACAGCCGCCGCACGCCGATGGGGTTGCGCTAACAGACCTGTCTTGCGAAGCCAGACAGGTTTGGGAGCCGCTAGCCTCGCAGCAATTCCTCGAGCGCCGCCAGCAGTGTGAGCACGTGCTCGGGCCGGCTCGACTCTCCCATCAAACCGATCCGCCAGACCTTTCCCGCCAGCGGGCCGAAGCCGCCAGCGATTTCGATTCGATAGTCGAGGAGCAGCCTCTTGCGGAGGGCGGCCTCGTCGAACGAGCCGGGGAGGCGCGGCGTGGTGAGGGTCGCCAGGCGCAGGTGGGGGGCGACGAGCAGCGGGAGATCGAGGCGAGCGAGGCCGTCCCAGAGTCTGGCAGCGTTGCGCGCGTGACGAGCCCAGCGGGTCTCGAGGCCTTCCTCGAGCGCCAGGCGGAGCGCCTCGCGCAATCCGTAGGCCGTGCTGATCGGCGCCGTGTGGTGGTAGGTGGGCGCGTCGCTCCAGTAGCGGCCCAGGAGTTCGAGGTCGAAGTAGAAGACCGGTGGCAGCGTCGTGCGCCGGGCGATGGCCTGGCGGGCGCGTTCGCCGACCGTGATCGGCGACAGGCCGGGCGGACCGGAAAGGGATTTCTGGGCCGCGCCGTATGCCACGTCGACGCCCCACGCGTCGACCTCCACCGGCACGCCGCCCAGTGACGTCACGGCATCGAGCACGAGCAGCGCTCCGTGGCGATGGCAGGCGTTGGCGATCGCCGCGACCTCCGGCTGATGGACCCCGGTGGACGTCTCCGCATGGACGAGCGTGACGACCTTCGCCGGCCGGCGCGCCAGCGCGGCCTCGATCGCCGCCGGGTCCTGCGCCGCGCCCCAGGGGACCTCCAGACGTTCGACGTCCGCGCCGTACCGCCGGCCCATCTCGGCCAGGCGGTCCCCGAAGTACCCCTGGACGCAGGCGAGCATACGGTCGCCGGGCTCGATCAGGTTGCCGAGCGCGGCTTCCATGGCCGCCGTGCCGGTCCCGGAGACGGCCAGGGTGAGCTCGTTCTCGGTACGAAAGACGAGACGCAGCATGCGGCGGATGTCGCTCAGGATGGCGACGAAGTCAGGATCGAGATGACCGACGAGGGGTGTCGCCATGGCGCGCAGGACGCGAGGGTGGACCAGGCTCGGACCGGGTCCGAGCAGGAGACGCGGCGTTGGGTTGAGATCGACGGACATGCTGACTCGCGGGCGGCCGAACCCGATTCTAAGGGATGTGAAGCCCGGAGTGCGCCGGGGTCGACACGGCCGTCGGGCGAGGGCGGAGGCTCCTGTCGGGGGGCTCCCGAGAACTGCGGCACCTTGCAGCCCCTTTACAGAACGCGCCGATGCCGCTCGATCCGGTGCACAATGCCGGGTGAGTGGCCTGGGGGTCGCCTTCGGGCCGCCGGAAAGCGAGGCCCGCTGCCGCCGCCTCGCTTTTTCGCGGCCTGCGTGGCAGCCGGGTTGAGCCGGCGACGCGACAGGCGATTGCCTACGCGGGCAACGCCTCCTATACTAGGGAGCAAGAGGCGCCGGGGAGTCCGCGGCGCTCTCGGGGGCGACTCCATACGGCTGGTACAACTCACCGGAAACCGCCATGCTGCCCGACTATGTTCGACTCGCCGACCGCTCCGCCGACGCGTTCTTCCGCTGGCTGTTCGACGTCGGACTGACTCACGCCAACGCCAGTTTCATGCGCATCACCGGTGTGCGACCGGAGGACCTGCCGGGCGGCCCGGATGCGTTGCGGCGCGTGATCGACCCGTCGGGCCATGCCGAGTTCGACGGCGTGGTCGAGCGCTTCCGCCGCGATCCGGCCGAGAGCGAGACGCTCGTCACGCGAGTCATCGGCCCCGACGGCGCCCGCCTGTGGATCGAGTTCTCGCTGGTGCCGGTGCTGGACGGCGGCGGCCAGGTCATCGGCCTCGACGGAGTCGGTCGCGATGTCTCGCAACACCTCCAGGTCGCCGACCAGCTCAGCCGCCGGACGATGGAACAGGCGACGCTGCTCCAGGTTCAGCGCGAGCTTCTGGCGCAACTCGATCTGGAACCGACGCTGCACAAGATCGTGGAACGTGCCCAGCGCCTGTTGCGCGCCACGACCTGCACGATCTTCCTCCTGGAGGGCGACGGCCTGACCCTGCGGCCGGTCGCCTCGGCCGGGGCCTTCGCCGAACAACTCATGCAGACGCGGCCGCTCGTCGGCCAAGGGTTCACCGGCTGGGTCGTGCAGCACGGGCTGCCGCAGAAGATCGACCACACCCATCAGGACCCCCGGCCGGCGCCGGTCCCGCAGACGCCGGAGGACGACGAGAGCCTGCTGTGCGTTCCGTTGGAGATCGGCGGACAGGTGGCCGGGGCGCTCCTGCTGAGCGGTGAGCCCGGGCAGTACGGCGAGTCGGATCTGGACTTCCTGGTGGCGCTGGCGCAGGTCGCCTCGCTGGCGCTGGCCAACTCGCAGACGTTCGACCGGGTGCAGCGGCAGGCGACGGTCGACCAGCTGACCGGCGCCTTCAATCGGCACTTCCTGACGCAGAACCTGCGGGCCGAGCTGACGCGTGCCGCCCGGCTCGGCTACTCGGTCGGCCTGTTGATGATCGACGTCGACAACCTGAAGCGGGTCAACGACGAACACGGTCATCTGGCCGGAGACGAATTGTTGCGGTCGGTCGTCGACGGCCTGCGGGCCGCCATCCGCGAGACCGACTGGGTGGCGCGTTACGGTGGGGACGAGTTCGCCGTCGTCCTTCCCGGATGCTCGCCGGAGCAGCTCCCGACGATCGGGGAGAAACTGCGCCGGAGCGTCGCCGAGCAGCGCGTGCGCGCCGGCCACGGGGCCGCCCTGGGTGTGACGGTCAGCGTCGGGGGATCGGTCTTCCCGGACCTGGCGGCGGACCTGGACGAGCTGCTCGGTCAGGCCGACCGGAACGAACGCCACGCCAAGCAGGCTAGCGGCGACCGGGTCGTCGTGTCGTCGGCGGCCGGATCGATCCCCGCCTCCCGTTGAGCGTGACTTCCAAGCCGGGTTCGAAATACGCCGCGCTGCACGATCATCTTCGGCGCCGGGCGGAAGAGCGTGTCGAGCTCAGCCTGGCGGAGATCGAGGCGCTGCTGGGCGAGCCGCTTCCGGAGTCGGCGCGGAAGGGAACGGCTTTCTGGAGCAACCGCCAGGGCGGGCTGCAATCGGCGGCGTGGTTGGGCGCTGGCTATCGGGTGACCCATGTCGATCTGGATCGGAGGCGGGTGCGATTCGAGCGCCGGAAGCGATCGTCTGCGAGGCTCAGCGCGGGAGGCGGGCGTTGGGACGGCGAGATGGTGCGCACGCTGCGCGACCGCCTCGGGCTGAGCCAGGCCGCGCTGGCAGAGTTGCTGGGCGTACGCCAGCAAACGATCAGCGAATGGGAGACGGGGACCTACGCGCCGACCAGGGCGAGTTCGAAACACCTCGATCTGGTGGCGGAGCGATCGGGGATCGCCTACGGAGGGCGCCAGAAAAGGCCTATTGACAAGACATCCGATACCGTGTAGAATGTCAACACCGGGGGTTGCCCCGGTTCCGGGTGGCTGAGGGTCGAAAGACCCCGGCGGGGACGCCCAGGTGCCGGCCCTGCAGGGGGTGGGGTCAGTGGCTGGGCGTCCTGTCTCTTGTGGGTGGGGGGAATCTTCGAGGCGCAGCGAGTTGTGGGCCGGGACGGCGGCGGTGAGCCGGGCGCGCCGAACTACGAGTCTGGCTGTCGTTCGAGTTCGGCTGGAGGCTGGCTGACGAGCAGCCTGCGGAGCTGTTCGAAGGTAGCCTGGACGGCCTTGGCCGACATCCGGCGGAAAGCGGGAACGGAGATCAGGCGGGGGAGACCAGGATGCGGTAGCGACTTGTGACGCGCGTTCCACCGTCGATCGGTTCGAGGGAGATGGTGTTGAGCGCCTCGGGACGATCGTCCTTCGGGCTCGCGATCTCTTCGGTGAAGGACTCGAGTGGGCGCCAGTCGAGAATCGTGTGAATGCTCTCGACCTTGGTGCCGTGGGTGCAGTGTGTCTTCGTGCCCACTCCTCGGCGGCCTCCGGCCGAAGCGATCGCGTCGACGTGGAGGCCGAGCCACAGGGTACGCCGTTGTGGATCGTTCAGCCAGTCCCAGACGACGGCCGGAGGGGCGGGGAGGTCGACCCGGAAGACGGCGTCGGCATCGCGCTCGGTGACGACGGCGCCGCGAAGCCGCTGCAGCTCCTGAAGGCGGCTTCGCAAGTCGAGGCTGTACGTTCGCACTTCGGGCAGGTCGGGGAAGGTCTCGACTTGCTCGTGCATCCCCTCGGTCGGGAGGCCGAGGCTTTGCACGGCGGGTGCGGTGAGGAGGGCGTAGGCCTTCCAGCCGGTCGTCTCGCCGACCCGGTTCTTGAGCAGGCGATGGACCAGGTTGACGTCGGAGCCGAGCGGCTTGGGGGTGCCGGTCACGGCCTGCAGGATGTACTCGCCGTGATGGACGATGAACTTGAGGTCGAGGATGGGGATGGCGCGGCAGGCCGAGCAGCCGCAGGTCGTGTGCATCCGGATGGCCTCGACCCGACCGAGGAACGCGGCGTAGGTGTGCTCGACGAGCTCGAGCAAGGCCGGACCGGTCGGGAGGGTGCCGTCCGGTGCGTAGGCGAAGACGGCATCGCCCTCGATCTCGATGATGGTCAGCGTCGAGCGCAGGCGCTCGACGACGAGCTGCAGCAGCTCGAGCAGGATGTGGTGCGCATGTTCCAGCTCGGTCGTCGCCAGGAAGGACGTGAATCCGCTGAGGTCGGCCAGGAGCAGCGTGCCGTGCTGCGTACGGGTGGTCATCGACGCACCCTTCGACGCCAAGCCGAACGATTCCGATGGGGCCCGGCCAGGCTCACCGCGGGCCTGCGCGCAGGATGTGGTTCAGGACGGTGTGGAGTATACCGCCGTTGCGGTAGAACTCGACTTCGGCCGGTGTATCGAGCCGCACGACGGCCGGGAACTGACGCCGCTCGCCGGAGGGCGTGACGGCCTCGACCTCGATCGTCCCCCCAGGGTGCAGGCCGCGCGCCAGCCCGCGCAGCGCATACGTTTCGTCGCCTTGGAGGCCGATCGACGCGGCGTCCTCGCCCTCCCGAAACTGGAGCGGCAGGACCCCCATCCCGACCAGGTTCGAACGGTGGATGCGCTCATAACTGACGGCCAGCACGGCCCGCACGCCGAGCAGCAACGTGCCCTTTGCCGCCCAGTCGCGCGACGAGCCGGCGCCGTAGTTGCTGCCGGCGATGACCAGCAGCGGCACCCCGTCCTGCCGGTAGCGCTGGGCGGCGTCGAAGATGCTCATGCGCTCGCCGCTGGGGAAGTGCCGCGTCGTGCCGCCTTCGACCCCCGGCACGAGCAGGTTCTTCAGCCGGATGTTGGCGAAGGTGCCGCGCGTCATGACCCGGTCGTTGCCGCGGCGCGCCCCATACGAATTGAAGTCGCGCGGCGCCACGCCGCGTTCGATCAGGTAGCGGCCGGCCGGCGAATCGACGGGGATCACCCCCGCCGGCGAGATGTGGTCGGTGGTGACCGAATCGCCGAGCCACACCAGCAGGCGCGCCCCCTCGATGTCGGCCTCCGGATCGGGCCGTGCCGCGTCGTCGGCGAAGAACGGGGGCTCCTGGATGTAGGTCGACTCCGGATCCCAGGCGTACAACTCGCCGCCCTGAACCGGAATGGCGTTCCAGGCCTCGTTGCCGGTGAAGACTTCGGCGTAGCGCTGGGCGAAGATCTCGGGGGTGATCCGGGCGCGAATCACCGCCTGGACGTCGTCGGGCGAGGGCCACACCTCGTGCAGGTAGACCGGAGTCCCGTCGGCGGCCGTCCCGAGCGGCTGGCGTGTCAGGTCGATGTCGACGGTGCCGGCGAGCGCGAACGCCACGACCAGCGGCGGCGAGGCCAGGTAGCTGGCCCGCACATGAGGCTGGATGCGGCCTTCGAAATTGCGGTTCCCGGAGAGCACGGCCGTCGCCACCAGGTCGCCCTCGGTGATGGCCTTGACGACCTCGCCGGCCAGCGGCCCGCTGTTGCCGATGCAGGTGGTGCAGCCGTAGCCGACGACGTTGAAGCCGAGCGCGGCCAGCGGCTCCAGCAGCCCGGCCTGGGCCAGGTAGTCGGTGACGACGCGCGAGCCGGGGGCCATGCTGGTCTTGACGTAGCCGGGGACGCGCAGGCCGCGCGCCGCCGCGTTGCGGGCCAGCAGCCCGGCGGCCACCATGACCGACGGATTGGAGGTGTTGGTGCAGGAGGTGATGGCGGCGATGACGACCGCGCCGTGGCCGATCTCGGCCGTGGCACCGTTGGTGCCGATCGTCAGGCGCCGACCCAGCGCCTCGGGCGGCAGGGCGAACCCGCCGCGCGCCGTCTCCGCCGTCAGGCTGCGGCGAAAGGTCGCGCCGACGGCCGAGAGCGACACGCGGTCGTGCGGGCGTTTGGGGCCGGCGAGGCTCGGCTCGATCGAGCCGAGATCGATCTCGAGCCGCTCGCTGAACTCGGGTTCGGGCGCCTGCGGCAGGCGATACAGGTGCTGTTCCTTGCAGTATCGTTCGACCAGGTCGATCAGCTCGGGCGGCCGACCGGTCAGGCGAAGGTAGCGCAGGGTCTCGTCGTCGACCGGGAAGAAGCCGACGGTGGCGCCGTATTCGGGTGCCATGTTGGCGATCGTGGCGCGGTCTGGCAGGGACAGGTGATCGAGGCCTGGGCCGAAGAACTCGACGAACTTGTCGACGACGCCGTGCTCGCGCAGACGCTGGGTGACGGTCAGCGTCAGGTCGGTCGCGGTGGCCCCGGGCGCCAGCCGTCCGTGCAGCCGGACGCCGACGACTTCCGGCAAGACCATCACCAGCGGCTGGCCGAGCATCGCCGCTTCGGCTTCGATCCCCCCCACGCCCCAGCCCAGTACGCCCAGGCCGTTGATCATCGTCGTGTGGGAATCGGTGCCGACGAGCGTATCGGGGAAAGCCAGCCTCCCGTCGGCCGCCGGGCGGGTCTGGACGACCTGCGCCAGGTACTCGAGATTGACCTGGTGGACAATGCCCGTCGCCGGCGGGACGACGCGGAAGTTCTCGAACGCCTCCTGACCCCAGCGCAGGAATCGGTATCGCTCCTGATTGCGCTGGAATTCGAGATCGGCGTTGCGGCGCAGCGCCTCGGTCGAGGCGAAGAAGTCGACCTGCACCGAGTGGTCGATGACCAGGTCGACGGGGAGCTGCGGGTTGATGCGTTTCGGATGGCCGCCGCGGCGGGCCACCGCCGAGCGCATCGCCGCCAGATCGACGACGGCCGGCACGCCGGTGAAGTCCTGCATCAAGACGCGCGCCGGCAGGAACGGGACCTCCGGGCGCCGCTCGAGGCGCGGCGCCCAACCGGCGACGGCACGCACGTCGTCGGCGCGGATCGTCCGTTCGTCCACCTGGCGCAGGACGGACTCGAGGAGGACGCGGATCGAGAACGGAAGGCGTTCGAGACGCGTCAGCCCGGCGCGCTCGAGCGCATCCAGACGATACAGGGTGACTTCGCCGGCGCCGATGGGCACGCGGCGGCGTGCCTGGAAGGGGTCGTTCGACATCATGTCTCCGATCGCCACCCGGGTCGTGTTCGAACCTTCGACGGCTGCACGGCCCGCGGTCTTGTCCTCCGCCCCGGCGTGGAAGGCGACATCGTGCGGCGGGGAGGTCGACTCGGGATACGATCCGTCGGAATGGGCGCGTGCGTTCGGGTCGGGCGAATGGCGAATCGAGTATAATCGAACCCGCTGGCGGGCGGTGTGGCGGGAAGGGCCGTTCGCTGCCTGCCCGAACGCCGTCCGGCCGGACGGCGGATTTGTTTGAGGAGAGACCTTGGGGAAGGCACGCCGAGGAAACGCCAGGGCGGGTTCCAACCGAGGTGCGCCGGCTGCCGGCAGCGCCAGACGGACGCGTCGGCCAGCCCCAGAGACGAATCACCCGGCCTCCGGCAGCGAAGCGGGCTTCGAGGCTCTCGAGGCCGTCGGCCAGGTCACGGCCGAGGTCGTGCTGGAGCGTGGCCTGGATCAGGTGTTGCGGGCGATCGTCGATAAGGCGGTCGAGCTTCTGAAGGGAGATGGGGGAGGGTTCTACCTGGCGAACCCGGCCGAGCGCACGGTGCGCTGCGTGATGGCAACGGGGGTCTCGGCGAGGGTCGTCGGGGTCGTCCTGGCGTACGGTGAGGGCGCCGCCGGGCGGGTGGCCGAGAGCGGGCGGCCGCTCAACATCGAAGACTACCGTACCTGGCCCGGCCGCTCGCCGCAGTTTGAGTCGTCGGCGCCGTTTCGCGCCGTCGCCGGCGTGCCGACCCTGTGGCAGGGCAAAGTCACCGGGGTGCTGCACGTCCTGCGGACGCGCGGCGGCAAGCCCTTCACCCAGGACGAAGTCGAACTGCTGAGCATCTTCGGCAGCCAGGCGGCGGTGGCGCTCGAGAACGCGCGCCTGCTGGAAGAGACCAATCGCCGCGCCCGTCAGGCGTCGATCCTCAACGACCTGACGCGCGCCGCCCTCGCGGCGAGCGACGTGCAGACCATGGCCCAGGTCCTGGCCGACGGGCTCGGCGAACTGGTTCAGTCGGACGGCTGCCACCTGGTGTTGTGGGACGAGTCGGAGAACGCCCCCATCCCGATGGCGGCCTCGGGGCTTCTGCGCGGCGTGTTCGCGCAGGAGCGGCCGCCGGCGGGCGAACTGACGCTCACCGAAAGCGCGCTGCGCGCCGGCCGCCCGATCGCCGTCGAAGACTGTCGGAACTCGCCTTACCTCAGCCCGGCGATCGCGCGCGACTGCCCGTACGCCTCGCTGCTCGGCGTCCCGCTGATCGCCGGCGATCGCTGGCTGGGCGCGTTCCTGCTGGCCTACCGGCAACCGCATCAGTTCCGGGAGGAGGAGATCGCCCTTTGCGAGCAGGCCTCCGGCCAGGTGGCGCTGGCGCTCGGCCGCCTGCAGGCCTACGAGGCGGAGCGCCAGCACCGGGACGAGCTCGAGGGACTGCGCCGCGCCAGCCTGAGGCTGACCTCGACGCTTGCACTGCGGCCGGTGCTGGAGGCCGTGCTCGAGGAAGCGTTGCACCTGGTGGACGCCCACGACGCCCACCTGTTCTTCTTCGACGGGGAGCGGCTCTCGTTCGGCGCCGCGCTGTGGGACGGCCTGTTCCATCCGACACCGTACGCCGAGCCCCGCCCCGACGGGTTGACGATGCGCGTGGCGCGCAGCGGGCAGCGCCTTGTCGTCCAGGATGCGCGCCGCGATGGGCTGTACGCCGAACAGCCGTGGGACGGATCCATCGTCGCGTTGCCGATTCGGGTCGGCGGCGTCGTGCGCGGCGTCATGACGATGGCCTTTCCAACGCCGAATGCCGTCACCGAGGCCCGGCTGCGCGTCCTCGAGCTGTTCGCCGATCAGGCCGGTCTGGCGGCCGAGAACGCCCGGCTCTTCGGCGCCGTCGACACCGAGCGGCGGCGTGTCCACCTGCTGTACGAGATCGGGCGTCAATCCGCCGCCAGCCTGGACGCGGTCGAAATCCTGCGCCGCGCCCTGGCGCTGGCGACGGAGCATCTGGGAGGGACGCGCGGCGCCGCCTACCTGCTGGAGGGCGGCACCGGTCGGTTGCGACTGGTGGCGCTTTCCCCGAAGCCGACGATTCCCATCGAGGAGCAGGACCGGCGCCTCGGGCTGCGGCTGGGCAAGGGGCTGACCGGCTGGGTCGCCGAGCGACGCGAAGCGGCGTTGGTGCCCGACATCCTCCAGGACGACCGCTGGGTTCCTTCGCCGGACGATCTCCAGGGCGGATCGGCCATCGCCGTACCGGTGATGTCGGCGGACGAAGTGCTGGGCGTGATGGTCGTGGTCGCGGCAACAGGTTCCTTCGCCCAGGAACATCTCGAACTGCTTCAGGCGATCGGCCGCCAGCTCGGGCCGGCCTTGGCCAACGCCAAACGGTACCAGCAGGTGACGCGCCGCCTGGCGGAACGCACGGCGCTCCAGCAAGTGGCCCAGGTCGTGAACCGACGGCTTGAGATGGAACCGCTGCTGGACGAGATCGTGCGGCAGGTCGGGCACGTGCTCGGCTATCCGGTGGTGGAGATCTTCCTGATCGAGGGCGAGGCGCTTGTGCTGAAGGCGGCCAACGGGTCGGAAGGCATCGGCGATAGGCGCATCGGGCTCGGGCTCGGCGTGATCGGGCGCGCCGTCCGCAGCGGCCAGCCGGTCTTCGTACCGGACGTGGCGAACGACCCGGACTACGTGGTCGGCGTGCCGTCGACGCGGTCCGAGATCGCCGTGCCGCTCTACCGCGGCGACATCGTCGTCGGCGTGCTGAACGTCGAATCCGCCGAGGAACGAGGACTGAGCGAAGAGGACCTGCACCTGCTGACCTTGCTGGCCGATCAGGTGTCGGTGGCGCTCGAGAATGCCGCCCTGTACGAGCGGTTGCGCCAGCAGACCGACGAGCTTCAGGCGACGGTCTCGGCGCGAACGGCCGAACTCCAGCAGGCGCTCGAGCAGGCGCGCGCCGCCGATCAACTCAAGACGCGCTTCGTCGCCGACGTCTCCCACGAGCTGCGCACGCCGCTGACGAACATCCGTCTGTACCTCGACCTGCTCGACAAGGGCCGCAGCGAGAAGTTCGCCGACTATCTCGAGACGCTGCACCGCGAAACATCGAGGCTGATCGACCTGATCGAGGGCCTGCTGACCGTCTCACGGCTGGACGCCGGCACGGCCGAGATGGTGCCGACCTGGATCGATCTGAACAGCATGGCGCAGGGGCTGGTCGATGACCGGCGGCGGCTGGTGGCGCGCCTCGACCTATCGATCGACTTCGAGCCGCAGACCGATCTGCCGCTGGTCCGGGCCGACGAGCGGATGATCTCGCAGGTGCTGGCCAACCTGATGACCAATGCTGTGAACTACACGCCGGCGGGGGGCCGAATCGCGGTGCGCACCGATACGATCGCCGACGGGGAGCACAAGTGGGCGCGGCTGACGGTCGCCGACACCGGGCTGGGGATCCCGGAGAACGAGCTGCCCAGGCTGTTCGAGCGGTTCTTCCGTGGCTCCGCCAGCCGAGCCCGAGGGATCTCCGGCACCGGCCTGGGGCTGGCGATCTGCAAGGAAATCCTCGACCGACACGGCGGCCGGATCAGCGCCACCAGCCGCGCCGGGGAAGGCTCGGCCTTCACGATCTGGCTTCCGGCGCAACGCGTCTCCGAGGTCGCGGCTGCCCCACCGCGCGCCTGAACGACTGCTCGACGACGCGGTCCCCTCGCCCGACCTCCTCCCTCTTCCCCTTCCCCGGCGTGGACCGGCGCGCGCGACGCGACAGGTCCTGCAGGGCGAGAGGCGGAGAGCTCCGGGGCGGATTCTCTTCCCTCTCCGCCACGATTCTCTGGCCGGCCGCTGAAGAACGCGGTTTCGACCTCATGCCCCTGCCCCTTCGCGGACAAGAAGCGCGCGTGCGTAGAAACGTGGCGGAGAGGGGGCAACAAGATTCTGCAATGCCACCCCTCCGCCTGGAGGATCCCTTCGGCCAGGAGCCCACCCCGTTCGGGACGGGAGTCGCGTGCAGGCCTGGCGCGAGGCCAGGGCGGGCGGCGGTGAGGCCGACGCCCTGGCAGCAGGTGGAATGATTGGTCCGGGAGATCTCCGAAACGCGACGCCGGAACGGCCGTGTGCTGTCCGCGGGGAAGAAAGGAAGACTCAGGGTTGTGGCGCAGAGCGCTGCCCCGGCCTGACGGGCCAGGTCAGGCGCTGAGTTCCGAGCCGAGGGCCGGAACGTCCTCGATCTCGAACAGACCTGGCTGGTACCGGGCGAGCGTCGTCACCGGCTCGAAGTTGCGGCGGTGAATCGGGCATGGCCCCCAGCGCCGCAGGGCCTGGAGGTGCGCCGGCGTGCCGTATCCCTTGTTGTGGGCGAAGCCGTAGACGGGGAAGTCGCGCGCCAGGGCATCCATCGCCCGGTCGCGGGCGACCTTGGCCAGGATGGAGGCGGCCGCCACCGACAGGCATCGGGCGTCGCCGCGCGTGACGGGGGTCTGATCGATCGGCAGACCGGGCAGCCGCAGGTGATCGATCAAGACGTGGCGTGGCGTCACCGGGAGGGCGGCGATGGCGCGCCGCATCGCCAGCACCGTGGCACGCAGCGGCCCGAAGCGTTCGACCTCGTCGGCCGTGGCGAAGGTCACCGACCAGGCGAGCGCGTGCGACCGCACCAGCTCGGCGCACTCGTGCCGCTGCCGCGCGGTGAGCGCCTTCGAGTCGCGCACCGAGCGCAGCGTGCGCGCCAGACTGCGTCGATCGGTCGGCAGGATGACGGCGGCGGCGTACAGCGGGCCGGCCAGCGCGCCGCGCCCGACTTCGTCGACGCCGGCGACCGGCGCCGCGCCGCGCCGGACGAGGTCGCGCTCGTGGCGCAGGTCGGGTCGCGTCCTAGCCGCGGGCATAGTCGCCGCGCTGCCAGGCGCGACGGATGCGAAACAGGTCGGCGAACATGGTGATCGAATCACGCACCACCCGCACCCGGCTGCCGGCCTGGTAGATCCACGGGATGGGGACCTCGACCACGCGATAGCCGCGGCGCAGGGCGATGTACAGCACCTCGACGTCGAACGTCCAGCCCTCGATCTGCTGCACCCGGAACAGGTCCTCCGCCGCCAGGCGGTGGAAGCACTTGAAGCCGCATTGCGTGTCCTGGATCTCGGGAATGGTCAGCAGGCGGACGAGGGTGTTGAAGGCGCGGCCGATCAGGTGGCGGTAGGCCGGCTCGCCGAAGCGCCGGGCGCCGGCCGCCTCGCGCGAGGCGATGGCGATGTCGACGTCGACCAGCGCCGGCGGCAGGAAGCGCGGCAGCTGGTCGATCGGCATCGACAGGTCGGCGTCGCAGATGAAGCGGTACGTCCCGCTGGCGGCGAGCATTCCGTGCCGGACGGCCAGCCCCTTTCCGGGTCGCGGCACCGCGATCAGGCGCAACTCCGGCCAGCGGGCGGCGAAGTCCCGCGCCACCGCCGCCGTGGCGTCGGTGCTGCCGCTGTCGACGACGACGATCTCCGAGGCGTATGGCTGGCGCGCCAGGAAGTCGTGAATCTGCGGCAGGCTGATCGGAAGCCGGTCCTGTTCGTTGTGGGCCGGGACGATGAGGCTGAGGAACGGTTCCAAGACGCGCTCAGTACAGCAGGCCGGGGAAGAGGATCAGCACCCCGAAGGCCGCCAGGATGACCAGTTCGACAGCCAGCATCGCCACCAACAGCAGCAGTTGGGCCCGGCTCAGCCGGGCGCGTCGGCGACGTCGAGGCGCCGGCGGGACCTTGCGTTCGTCGAGCTGGAACGGACCGGTGTCGGGGAGGGGCTGCGCCGCCGGCGGCAGCGGGCGCGGCTCGGGCGGCGCCGGCGTGACCTCCGGCTCCGGCGGGTGCAGCAGGGCGTCGATCAGGAGCTGGGCATCCTCACGGTCCATGATCGGCGGCGACTGGCGCAGGTTGGCGGCGAAGTGTTCGATGGCGTCGGCCAGCACGATGCGCGCCCGCGGGTGGACGGTGTCGATGTGGGCGCGCGGGCTGGTGAACATCAGCACGGCTTCGACCGTCGGAAGCCCGTACCCGCGGTCGCGGAAGTACTTGAGCAGAACGTCGGCCGTCGCCAGTGCGGCTTGCTGCAGGTTCGGCCGGGCGGGGCGGAAGCGGCCGCTGCTGTGCGACAGCCACTCGTCGTCCTTGGCGCGGTAGACGCCGCGCAGTTGGGTCGGGTGCACGGCGTACACGCCCTGCGGTCCGATCAGGATGAGCGACGTGATCAGGCCGGTGCCCGGCACGAGCACGTTGCGCAGCAGGTGGTAGTCGTTGGGCAGGCTGCGGCTGAGGCGCTCGGTGACCTCGAGCTGCGCCTGCATGATGCCGTACCACGCCAGGCCGTAGCGCAGCGTGCCGCGCAGGCGATTGGGGAGGCTGATCGTGCCGGTTTCGTCGCGGAACTCAGACCGTTCGATGACGCGCATAGCGCCTCGTTCCGGGGCGGAGGGGAAGTCCCCCGTGATTATAGGTCAGTCGCCGCGGCCCACAACGAACGCCCCGCCGTATAATGCCTCGGGGAGCACGTTTCATGCCGCGTCTGGTGCTGGTGGGGATCGCCATCGCCCTCGTCGGGTCGACCGTCGCCGTCGGCGGGGCCCAGACCTCGAACGGGGCACCGGTCGTCGTGCTCGAGATCGAAGGCCCGCTGACGCAGGCCTCGGCCGAGTACCTCGACCGCGGCCTGGCGATCGCGGCGCGCGACGCGGCGGCGCTGATCGTCGTTCGCCTCGATACGCCGGGCGGATCGATCGACGTGATGAATCGGATGGTGCAGTCGATTCGCGGCAGCCGCGCACCGGTGGCGGTCTTCGTCGCCCCGCGCGGCGCCATGGCCGGCTCGGCCGGAACGATTCTGGTGCTGGCCGGCCACGTTGCGGCCATGGCGCCCGAGACGGCGCTCGGCGCGGCCAGCCCCGTCGGCGCGCAGGGCGAAGACCTCGGCGAGACTCTGGCCGCCAAGACCCGCGAGATTCTCAAGGCGACGGCGCGCGCGCTGGCCGGGTGGCGCGGCGAGACGGCCGTGGCGCTGGCCGAGTCGACGATCGACGAGGCGGCGGCGGCATCGGCTGAGGAAGCGCTGGCGGCGGGGATGATCGACGTCATCGCCGAGGATGTCGAAGGGCTCGTGGCGGCGCTCGACGGCCAGCGCGTCGACCTCGGGTCGAGGTCGGTGGTGCTCACGCTCGAGCGTGTCGAGATTCGAACCGTGGCGCCGACCCTGATCGAGCAGTTGCTCCAGGCGCTCACCAATCCCAACCTGGTGTTCCTGCTGCTGTCGCTGGGCGTGCAGGCGCTGCTGATCGAACTCTCGAGTCCCGGGGGCTGGGTGGCGGGGTTTGTCGGCGTGGTGGCGCTGGCGCTCGGCGCGTACGGGCTGGGCGTTCTGCCGGTCAACTGGTTCGGCCTGGTGTTCGTCGCCGTCGCCTTCGTGCTGTTCGTCCTCGACCTCAAGGCGCCGACCCACGGGGCTCTGACGGCGGCCGGCGTCGGCAGTTTCATCGTCGGCGCGCTGGTGCTGTTCAACTCGCCCGGAACGCCGTCGTTCCAGCGCGTCTCGGTGCCGCTGGTAGTGGCGATGGGCGCAGTGATGGCGGGGGTGTTCGCGCTGCTGCTGACGTTCGTCCTGCGGGCGCGGCGGCAGCCGGTGGCCGTTGGCACGGTGGCGCTCATCGGCCGGGTGGGCGAGGTCCGGCAGCGGCTGGCGCCGGCGGGCCAGGTCCAGGTCGCCGGCGAGCTGTGGGCGGCGGAGATCGAGCCCCGCGACGAGGTCGTCGAGGAGGGGGCGCGGGTGGAGGTGCTCGACGTGGAAGGCCTGCGGCTGCGCGTGCGCCGCTGGGACCGGAAGGCCGGTTGACGCTCCTCTCGAGCGCCTGTACACTCTGCCTACCTCGCCGCCGGCAGGAGGTCCATCGATGGCCGACTACCGCTTGACCGTTCGCACCGGACCCAATCCGGGCGTGGTCTTCGACCTGACGAAAGAGGTCACCATGCTCGGGCGCGACGTCACGAACGATATCCCGCTCGGCGACCCGGAGATTTCCCGGCAGCATGCACGCCTGACCCGCACGCCGGGCGGCATGGTCTTCGAAGACCTCGGATCGACGAACGGGTCATTCGTCAACGGCGAGCGATTGACGTCGCCGCGTGTGCTGCGCTCGGGCGACATGATCGGCCTGGGCGAGAACGTGACGCTGCTGTTCGAGGGCATGACGCCCCAGGCGGCGGCGACCGTCATGAGCCCGGCCCGGGCCGCGCCGCGCGCCGCCCCGCGGCCCGCGCCGCCTCCGCCTTCGGCGGGGCCGGCGACGCCGATGGGGATGCCGGCGGCGGGCGAAGCGCCGCGCGCAGGTCGCAGTCGATGGCTGCTGGCCGGCTGCGGGTGCCTGCTTCTCCTCGGGGCGTGCTTCATCATCCTGTGGGTCATGCCGAGCTCATGGTGGTGCGCCATCCTGGCCCCGGTCGATTCGATCCTCGGTCTGGGCCTGGGCTGCTAGCGCTGACGGCGATGCTCTGTGGGCGAACGGGGCGGCCCCTTCTCGGGCCGCCCCGTGCTTTCTGCCGCGTGCCTGAAGTAGGTGAAGCCGGCGCTTCCTTCCTCGACCGTCTGCCAGTAGATGATCTTCCGTTTGTCGGCCTCGAGCCTCGCCCGGCCGAAGAAGGACTTCTTCTTCATGCCGAAAAGCGACTTCCTTTCCGATGAGTGGCGGAACTCGATCCGGTCGGGGGCGAGGGCTTCGACCTGGAGGATATCGTTGCCCAGGCCGGAGGGCTAGGCCTGGCCATCGCCCACGGTAGCCAATGGGCATTCGAGGCGGTGTGGGCCTCATCGGGCCGCCGTTGTCGTATCGCCGACGCCGGTCGCAGGGGGTACTGCGCCGGGCGCGCGCCGCGGGCGCAGCGGTAGAATGACGGCAGATGCAACGGCGGGTGGTACTTCTCCTGGTGGCCGCGGCGGTCGTTTCCGCCGCGCTAGCGATCGCGCTGCGGCGCGAGCCTCTGGCCGCGCCGACAGCGATGGCACTCTCGGCTGCTGAGGAAGAGGGCTACGCCGTGGCGCGCGCCAAGATGGTCGAGGACAGTATCATCGCGTGGGGGATCGACGACCCGAAGGTGATCGAGGCGATGCGGGTCGTGCCGCGCCATCGCTTCGTCCCGGCCGAGTACCTCGCCCAGGCGTACGAGAACCACCCCCTGCCGATCGGCTACGGCCAGACGATCTCCCAGCCGTACATCGTGGCGCTGATGACCGAGTCCCTCGAGTTGGAACCGGGGGAAAGGGTCCTCGAGATCGGGACCGGCTCGGGGTACCAGGCGGCCATCCTGGCCGAACTGGAGGTCGAGGTCTACTCGATCGAGATCCTCGAGCCTCTGGCGCAATCCGCCGCCGATCGTTTGAAAGAAATCGGTTACGGGGACGTCCAGCTGCGCTTCGGCGACGGCTACTACGGCTGGCCGGAAGCGGCGCCCTTCGATGCGATCATCGTGACCGCCGCGCCCGACCATCTTCCGCAACCCCTGCTGGCCCAACTGGCCGTCGGAGGGGTGATGGTCATTCCGGTCGGGCCCCCGGGCGGATATCAAGAGCTCTGGCGTCTCACTCGCGTGAGCGAAGACGAGTTCGAGAGCCTGAGCCTGGGCGGGGTCCGCTTTGTCCCGCTCGTCAGCCCGAGCGCCGGATATGCGCCCGAGGAGTAGCCGGGGGGCGACCGCTCACCAGCGGCTGCTGCGCCACGCCAGCCACGCCGCGAGGTAGGCGGCGCCACCGCCCAGCAGCAGCGCGCCGAGGCCGAGGTCGAGGGCGATCATCGTGCCGAGCACCCCGGCTACGCCGGACACGGCGCCGTTCACGGCCCACGCCCACCCGACACGCCCGGGTCGGTCGGCGGCGAAACGAGCCAGGCCGGCCGGAAAGGGCATTCCCATCCACAGCCCGAGCGGGGCGAGGAGGGCGATGGTGGCGAGGAGGCGCGCCGTAAGGTCGAGCGTCAGCAGGCGCGGCAGCAACGGCGGCAGGGCGGCCCACAGGACGAGCGTCGCCGCGGCGATCGCCGGCGGTGCGCGGCGGCTGATCCGGCGGTCGGCGAGGCGGCTGCCGATCCCGGAGAACAACAGCAGCGACGACACGACGACGGCGAAGGCGATGGCCGGCTGTTCGAGGGGCAGGATCAGGCGCTGCAAGAGGGCGACCTCGACGAACAGGAACCCGATGCCGAGCGCCGTGAAATAGATCACGGCCGGGCGAGGCATGCCGCCCGGCTGCCGCGCCGCGGAGGGGAGCAGGCACAGCGCCAGGGCCAGCGGCAGGATCACCGCCAGGAGCAGCAGCAGGACCAGGTAGCCGCTTCCCCCGAACGGCTGCCACGTCTGGCCGAGCGCGGCGATCACGTCCGGCGTCTGCCGCCAACGGAAGAAGTGGAAGAAGAACGGTCGGTCATCGCGCACCGGTTCGATCCGGTAGGCGGAGGCGCGCACCACGCGATCGGGATCGACCAACAACGCGGAGAAGGTCGAGGGGTACGGGTCGGCCGGCAGGCGGTTGAAGCGGTTGACTTCGTCCGGCCGCAGGTCGGGCAGGTACACGGGGTCGAACGCGTTGCGTTCCAGGAAATCCCGCGCCGCGGTCAGCTCGTCCGGCGTCCACGGGCGGGCGGAGGCGATCACCGTCGATGTGCGCAGCGTGCGGAAGGCGAGCAGGCGCTCGCCCGGCCGGGCCACGCCTTCGGCGCGCAGCGCGGCGATGACCGTCGCCCAGGCGCGCAGCGACTCGGCCGGTGGCGTCGTCAACCAGCGGGGCACGACCAGCAGGCCGTCATCGGACAGGCTGCGGTATCCGGCCCGGACCGCCTCGAGGGTCAGGTCGTACTCCTCGGCGAGGCTGAAGGCGCCGGAGGCGACGGGCCGAAAGGCGTCCGAGAGGGCGAACTGGATGACGTCGTAGTGCTCGCCGCGGGCCAGCGCGCCGCGGCTTGTCGTCGGAAGCCATACGACGGAGGGGCGGGAGAAGAGATCGGGGGCGAGGCTGGCGTACGGCCCGCGCAGCGCCTCGACGATCAGGGGCTCATCGACGGCGACGTGGATCGACGACGCTCCGGCCGACAGGGCGAGCGCCGCCTCGAGTCCGGCGCCCTGTCGCAGGATGAGAACACGCGCCTTCGGCCGTAGCCGGTAGGCCAGGTCGTCCGGCATCGACCCGGCCAGGGCGCGGCTCGCAGCCTGCTGCGGATCGAGTCCGGTCGCCGGGTACGGGCCGTCGCCGTCGAGGAAGAACCCGACCTGCTCCGGAAGCCGATCGGTGTAGTTCAGACTCAAGCCGGGAAAACTGTGGACGCCGGCGCTTTCGACGACCTCGAGCCGGCTGCTGATCCCGTCGCGAAAGAGCGTGCTCTCCGCTTGCGGGTAGAGGCGCGCTTGGGCGAGCGGCTTGTTGGGCGAAAGCCTCAGGTGCAGCGCCTCGGGTCTCGCCACGGCGACCGCGGCGAGGGCCAGCGCGGCGGACAGGGCGACGAGACGCGGCCGGAGAGAGTCGGCCGTCACGGCCGCCGCGACCAGCCCGAGGACGGCTGCGCCGAGGACCGCCGACTCGAGCCGCAGCGCGGTTGTCAGGAGGAGCGCGGTCGGCGGCCCGGCCGCAGCCCCGACGAGGTTGGCGGCATAGGCGCGCCCGGGAGACGCCCCGGCCGCGGCGAGCGCGGCGCCGGTGAACCAGCCCTGAAAGAAGAACGGCAGGGAAGCGCTGATCAGGTACAGCGCCAGGATCGCCCACTGTCGCGGATCCCAGGCGATGGCGTACGAGTCGAAGGGGGCGAGTTGCATGACTCCGAAGGCGACGAGGACAGAAGCGGCGAAGCCCGACGCCAGCCACGCCGACTGGGCCGGACGGGATCGCATGGCGAGGACCGTCCCGCCGGCCGCGGTCCCGAGAACGGCCAGGCTGATGACGAGGAAAGCGAAGTGGTAAAAGTGCTGGACGGCGTACAGCCGAAGCAGGGTGATCTCGAATCCCAGGGCGCCGGCCGAAACCAGGCCGAGGGCCGCCGCCGACCGTGCGGTGAAGGGCCTGTCCACGGCGGCGATTGTATTCCCCGGGAGGCGAGGCCGAGGAGGCCAGCATGACGGATCTCATCCCGATGGGCCCGCGCAAGCGGATCGCGCTCGTGGCGCACGACAACCGCAAGCGCGACCTGCTGGAGTGGGCGCACTACAACCGCGGTTCCCTGGCGGAGCACGACCTGTTCGCCACCGGCACCACCGGCGCCCGCCTGTCGGAGGCGCTGGACCTGCCGGTCGAACGGCTGATCCACGGGCCCCTCGGTGGGGATCAGCAGATCGGCGCCCGCATCGCCGAAGGGGTGATCGATTTCCTGGTGTTCTTCTGGGATCCGCTCGAGCCGCTGCCGCACGATCCCGACGTCAAGGCGCTGCTGCGCATCGCCGTCCTGTACAACGTGCCGACCGCCTGCAACCGCGCCACGGCCGACTTCCTGATCTCATCGCCGCTGATGCGCGAACCGTACGAGCGGATCGTGCCGGATTACGTGGCGCGGCTCGGCCGCGCCGACTGACCTTCGGCCGCGGGCTGGATCGACCTGGAGGGGCAGTGTCCGGGTGGTTCGACTGCCCGAAAAGCGGCGCGCCGATCGCGACCGTCGCGAGCTGGGCGTGATCGAGCGGCCGGGCGCCCACGGCCTGATGACCTACGGCTGCCCTCGTCGCGAGCGATCTTCTAGAGAGGCGTCTCTATGACTCCGCGGGCCCTCTGCGCCACGGTCGGCTGTGCGGAAGCACGCTTGAAGGCGGAGAGGGGGAGTGCTGAGTGGCTGACGCCCTTGCCGCACGCGTTGTTGAGGAGGGCTGCGGAACGCGACAGCGGACGGAAGCCCTACGCCGCGACTTCCGCGGCGGCCATGGCGGTGAAGACCAGGCCTTGCGGCCCGCGGTCGACGCGAATCGTCTGCCCCGGGCGGAACTCGCCCGCCAGCAGCCTCAGCGCCAGCGGGTCCTGAATCTCGCGCTGGATCAGCCGCTTGAGCGGCCGCGCACCGTAGACCGGATCGTACCCGGCCTCGGCCAGGTACTCGCGCGCCGCCTCGGTGATCTCGAGGCCATGGCCGCCGGCCTCCAGTCGCGCCGCCGCCCGGCGCAGCTGGATGTCGACGATCCGCGCCAGATCGTCGCGCGTCAGGCGGTGGAAGACGACGACCTCGTCGATGCGGTTGAGGAACTCTGGCCGGAAGTGGCGCGTGAGCAGCTGGCGCACTTCGGCCTCGGCCGCCCGATCCGACCGCTCGCGATCGCTCCACAACTCGGAGCCCAGGTTGCTGGTGAGGATGACGACGGCGTGGCGGAAGTCGACCGTCCGGCCCTGGCCGTCCGTCAGGCGGCCGTCGTCGAGCAGCTGAAGCAGGAGGTTGAAGACCTCGGGGTGGGCCTTCTCGATCTCGTCGAAGAGCACAGCGCTGTAGGGCCGGCGGCGGACGGCCTCCGTCAGCTGGCCGCCCTCGTCGTAGCCGACGTAGCCGGGCGGGGCGCCGATCAGGCGCGAGACGGTGTGCTTCTCCTGGTACTCGCCCATGTCGATGCGCACCATCGCCCGCTCGTCGTCGAACAGAAACTCGGCCAGCGCCCGCGCCAGTTCGGTCTTGCCGACCCCGGTCGGGCCGAGGAACAGGAAGGAGCCGATCGGGCGGTCGGGGTCCTGCAGGCCGGCGCGCGAGCGTCGCACGGCGTTGGCCACCGCCCGCACCGCCTCGTCCTGGCCGACGACGCGCTGGTGCAGGTTGACCTCCATATGGATCAGCTTCTCCATCTCGCCTTCGAGCAGCTTGGCCACTGGGATGCCCGTCCAGCGCGAGACGACGAGCGCCACGTCCTCGGCGTCGACCTCCTCCTTGAGCAACGCGCCGGCGCGCTGGATTTCGTGCAGGCGCTTCTCCTGGGCGGCGAGCGACGCCTCCAGCTCGCGCAGCGTCCCGTAGCGCAGCCGGGCGGCGGCCTCGAGGTCGGCGCGGCGTTCGGCCTGCTCGATGCCCTGGCGCGTGCGGTCGATCTCCTCCTTGGCGCGCCGGATCTCGGCGATGACCTCCTTTTCCATCTGCCAGCGGGCGTGGAGCTGCGACGACTGCTCGCGCCGCTCGGCGATCTCGGCCTCGAGCCGCTCCAGCCGCTCGCGCGAGGCGCGGTCCTTTTCCTTCTTGAGTGCCTGGCGTTCGATCTCGAGCTGAAGGATGGCCCGGTCGACCTCGTCGAGGGCCTGCGGCTTGGAGTCGATCTCGGTGCGCAGCCGGGCGGCGGCTTCGTCGATCAGGTCGATGGCCTTGTCGGGCAGGTGCCGGTCGGAGACGTAGCGGTGCGACAGCGTGGCGGCAGCGATGACCGCCGCGTCCTGGATGCGCACGCCGTGGTGGACCTCGTAGCGCTCCTTCAGCCCGCGCAGGATGCTGATCGTGTCGTCGACGCTCGGCTCCTCGACCAGCACCGGCTGGAAGCGGCGCTCGAGGGCGGCGTCCTTCTCGATGTGCTTGCGGTACTCGTCGAGGGTCGTGGCCCCGATCATGTGCAGCTCGCCGCGGGCCAGCATCGGTTTGAGCATGTTGCCGGCGTCCATCGCCCCTTCGGCGGCCCCGGCGCCGACGACGGTGTGCATCTCGTCGACGAACAGGATGACCTCGCCGGCGGCGTCGGTGATTTCCTTGAGGACGGCCTTGAGGCGCTCCTCGAACTCGCCGCGGTACTTGGCGCCGGCGACGAGCGCCCCCAGGTCGAGCTGGACGATCCGCTTGTTCTTCTGGCCCTCCGGCACGTCGCCGTTGACGACGCGCTGCGCCAGGCCCTCGACGATGGCCGTCTTCCCGACGCCGGGATCGCCGATGAGCGCCGGGTTGTTCTTAGTGCGGCGCGACAGAACCTGGATCACGCGGCGAATCTCCTCGTCTCGCCCGATGACCGGGTCGAGCTTGCCGCGGCGCGCCAGCTGGGTCAGGTCGCGTCCGTATTTCTCGAGCGCCTGGTAGGTGTCTTCGGGGTTGGGCGAGACGACGCGCTGCGAGCCGCGGATCCCGCTCAGGCTCTGCAGGATGGCCTCCGGCGTCACCCCGTGGCGCCTGAGCCGATCGGCCTCCGGCCCGGCCGCCAGCGCGAGCAGCAGATGCTCGGTCGAGACGAACTCGTCCTTCATCGTTCGCGCCTGCCGCTCGGCGGCGTCCAGCGCCTGGCTGAGCCCGCGCGACAGGCCGGGCTCGGCCGTGGCGCCGCTGGCGCGCGGGCGCGCCTCGAGCTCGCGCTCGAGTTCGGAGGTCAGGAAGTCGGGAGAGCCCGCCAGGCGCGCCAGGATGGCCGGGACGACGCCGTCGGCCTGGCGCGCCAGCGCCAGCAGGAGGTGCGGCGGTTCGATGGCGGCATGCCCATACTCCTGCGCCATGCGCTGGGCGTCGAGAAGCGCCTGGTGTGCTTTCTGGGTGAGTCGGTCGAGATCCATGCGATGCCCTTTCGTGCGGCGTTCGCGCGTCAGCCGCTGCGGCCTCCAGCCTAGGACGGCCGCGTTAGAACCTCGTCAGTGGCGGATCGGCGCGGCGTCGGAGGGGCGGAGGATGGCGGTCGGTGGTTGTGGCGGTGCACGGCTGCCCTGGCGGGCGGCCATCCGCCAGGCTTCGCCGCTGGGCGGAGGCCTGCCCCGGTCACGCGCGCTGGGTTACAATCATGGGGCCGTGTTCCCCCTGCGCGACACGGTTCGCGCCCGCTCCTTCCCCGTCGTCAACTGGCTCCTCCTCGGGGCCAACGTCGCCGTCTTTCTTCTGATGACCTCCGGCGGCCTCGGCAGCTTCGAGCGCCTGACGGCGCGCTTCGCGCTGATTCCGGCGCAACTTGCGCCCGCTCGGCCGCTGGAATACGCCACGCTGTTGAGCTCGATGTTCATGCACGGCTCGTGGTTCCACCTGCTCAGCAACATGTGGACGTTGTACATCTTCGGCGACAACGTCGAGGACCGCATGGGTTCGGGCCGCTACCTCGTGTTCTACCTGCTGGCGGGACTGGCGGCCGGTCTGGTGCAGGTCTCGTTCGATCGGACGTCGGTCATCCCGACCGTCGGGGCGAGCGGCGCCATCGCCGGCGTGCTCGGCGCCTACTTGATTCTGTTCCCGCGCGGCCGGGTCATCACGCTGATCCCGCTGTTCTTCTTCATCCAGTTCGTCGAAATCCCGGCGGCGTTCTACCTCGGGCTGTGGTTTCTGTCGCAGCTTTCGTCGGGGCTGCTCAGCCTGGGCGCCGCCGGCGACTTCGGCGGGATCGCCTGGTGGGCGCACGTCGGCGGCTTCGTCTTCGGCGTGGCGACGGTGGTTCTGTTCGCGCGCCGCCCGCGGGTCTACCGGCAGTGGTACGCCGACGAGTACTGGCCGTGGTGACGACGGCCGCGGCGGGTGCGTGACGCGTTCGGAGGGTGGCCGTGCAACTGCTTGACTTGCTGTGGATCTTCCTGATCGTCAGCTCGCTCCAGCCGGTGATCCGCCAGCGCATCCTGGAGGCGGCGCGGGTGCGCATCCTCAAGGAGCTCGAACGCAAGCGGGGTAGTCGGGTCATCGTCCTGATCCACCGCCAGGAGACGCTCGCCCTGCTCGGCTTTCCCGTCGCCCGCTACATCGACATCCAGGATTCGGAAGACATCCTGCGGGCGATCAAACTGACCGGCGACGACGTCCCGATCGACCTGATCCTGCACACGCCGGGCGGCCTGGTGCTGGCGGCGGAGCAGATCGCCTACGCGCTGTGCAAGCACCCGGCGAAGGTGACGGTCTTCGTGCCGCACTACGCCATGTCGGGCGGGACGCTGATCGCCCTGGCGGCCGACGAAGTCGTGATGGACGACAACGCCGTCCTCGGCCCGGTCGACCCGCAGGTCGGGCAGTTCCCGGCGCCGTCGATCCTGACGGTCATCGAGCAGAAGCACATCAACGCCCTCGACGACGAGACGCTGATCATGGCCGACGTCGCCCGCAAGGCCATCGCCCAGGTGCGGCAAACGATCCAGCGCATCGTCGGCGACCGAATGCCGGCCGACAGGGCCGAGGCGCTGGCGGAGGCGCTGACCAGCGGCCGCTGGACGCACGACTACCCGATCAGCGTCGCCGAAGCGCGCGAGCTGGGGCTGAGCGTCTCGACCGACATGCCGGAAGACGTGTATCGGCTGATGAGCCTGTTCCCCCAGACGTCGCAGCGCCGCCCATCGGTCGAGTACATCCCCATGCCCTACGCGCCGCGGCCACGGCCGCCGGCCGGGGCGCCGCCCCAGGCCGCCTGAGGCCGGCCTCGTTCTAACGAACCTCCGATCCGTGTTCGACGCGGTTCTGATGGTCGGCAGGCAGAATCGGCTCATCCTGTAAAGTGGCGAAGGACGGAGGAACCGATGCTGGCGTACACCTGGCGACGACCGCGACATGTGCACCCGGTGAGCGTGACCTGGCTGGCGGGCTATTCCGGAGGAAGCCGGCTTCCGGTCGACGTGCGCGAGGACGACGAGTCCTACGAGATCACGGCGGCTGTGCCTGGCCTGACGGCCGAACAGCTCGACGTTCAGGTGCTCGACGACGTCGTCACGCTGCGCGTTCGCGTGCCGTCGGGCAACGGCACGGAGAAGGACTACCTGCTGCGCGAGATTCGCGCCGGCGAGATGGAGCGCAGCTTCCGGCTGCCAAAGCCGATCGACGCATCCAAGGCGGAAGCCGTGGTCGAGAACGGGCTGCTCCGGCTGCGCCTGCCCAAGGCCGAAGCCGCTCGTCCGAAGACGATCCCCGTCGCGGTCAAGTAGGTCAGGCGAAGCGCGGTCGATGCAGGCCGGGCACATCCCGGCCTGCATGATTCGCGACACGGCGGAGGTAGAATCACCCGACAAACCCGCTTTCCGCATGAAAAGGGCTTGTTCGGAGGCCGACCATGACCCAGCCAGCGACGTCCGCAACCCCCGAGCCGGGATGGAGGCGCGCCATCCGGCGTGGCCTGTACGGGCTACTCGCCGCGGTCATCGTGTTCGCCTTCGGAGCGGGCACGGTCTACTTCGCCTGGTCGCAACCGCTGACGGCGCAGAACCGGCAGCTGACGTCGGATCTCGACGCGGCGCGGGCCGAGCTCGAGACGCTCCGGCCGCTGGTCGACCAGGTCGCCAGCCTCGAAGCGCAGGCCGCTCTGGCCGAGCAGCAGGGGCTGGCGCTCCTGGCGCTGGTGCAGGTCGGCGACGCGCGCGTGGCGATGGCCCTCGGGGACACGACGAAGGCTCGCCTGCCGCTTCTGCTGGCGGACGGCGCCCTGTCGCGCCTCGGGACGCTGGTCGAGGAGACGTTGAAGCCCGAGGTCGAAACGATGCGCGACCGGCTGGCGCTGGCGCGCGGCGAGTTCGAGAGCGACACGTTCGCCGCGCAGCGCGACCTGGAGGTCTTGGCCAACGACTTGAGCCAGTTCGTCAAGCGGCTTCGCTAGACGCCTGGCGATCGCTCGTTACCGCCACGACTGCCCCCGGGTGCCTGGGGGCAGTTTCGCGCCGGGATCGGCCGCGCCGCACGACGAGAGGCCTTCCCGCGGCCCGGGCGCCTCAGTATCGCAGGCGCGCCCCGATCGATCCCGCCTTCTCGAGGCCGGAGGCCGCGGCGACGATCTCGACCTCGCCCGAGGCGCGCAGGACGCGGCGTACTGCCAGCTCGACCGCGTCTTCGATCTCGCGGAAGGCCGACCCGCAGAAGGGGCATTCGCCGACGGGGCGGCGGGCGGTGAGGTAGCCGCAGCCGCGGCATTCGTACCCGGGGGCGCGAAATCCGTCCCGGACGTAGAGCGTCAGGATGCGGCCTTCCTGGAGCGCGTGCAGCGTGTCGTCGAGGCGGACCACGGCATCGCGACCCCTGGCCGCCGCCGTCACCAGTTCGCCGACGGCCGCGGCTTCGGCCTGCGCATCGACGGCACGCGCCAGTTCCATGCCGCGCTCCAGCACGACGTCCTCGCCGGCGTCGAAGGCGATCGAGAACTCGGCCATGACCAGGCTCTGCCACGTCTTGGGAAGCAGGGCGCGGAAGCGCGCCGTCGTCGCCTCCTGGCCGCCCAGCAGGATCCGCCGGGTGCGACTGGCCTGAAAGAAGCGGGCGGCGGTCTGTGCCGCCTTGCGCAGGTTGCGGTCGACGATCTCTTCCTCATGACGCGTGCGGCCGGCGACGCCGCCGCGTCGTCCGGGCACGGTCGACGACCCGCCACGCTTGGTGTGGCGCACCGGCTCCCCCGTCTCGGCCGGCTGCGCCTGAAGCTCGCCGAGGTGCATGCGAAACAGCCGCAGCCCCTGTCGATCGACGAGGACGATGGCGTAGTGCCCGTAGCGATCGAGCAGGTCGGCCAGCGGCTTGACGTATGGTCGATCGAGGCGCCGCGCCCGGCTGCGCACGCCGACGGCCAGCGGGAAGGAGCGAAAGAAACCGCCCGCCTGGTGGCTGAACAGCACCAGGGCGCGGCCGCGCGCCGGGCGAGCGAGGTCGAAGTGGCGCAACACGGCATGGACGTCGTCCGGGGCGTCGACCTCGAACTCGCGCAGCATCTGGCGCAGGTGCTGACGGGCGTCGTCGCTGGAAGTCGACTGCGGATCGAGGTTGAGGTAGACGCTCAGGACCGGGGACGACGGACGGTACGACAGCAGCTCCTGCAGGGCAGGCGCCTCGAGCATTGTGGCCTCCGGTGGTCGACTCAGGGACGAGACCCGATCGTGACCGGGATCTCCGTCGCTTCGCCCTCGCGCAACACGGTCAGCACCACCCGCTGGCCGACCTGGGTGTGGTTCAACAAGTAGGACAGCAGATCGGAGAACGATCGCACTGCGACGCCGTCGATGGCGATGATCAGGTCGCCGCCCGGCTGGATGGTCGAGCCATTGCATCGGCCGGCGCCGCGCACGCCGGCCCGGGCGGCCGGGCCGCCCGGCGTGACGCAGGTGACGTAGGCACCGGCGGCGGTCGGCGGCAGACCGAGCGCCTCGACCGTGCGCAGGTTCCAGTTGTCGTCGCTCAGGCTGGTGACGCCGAGGTAGGGATAGTCGTAGCTGCCGAACTCGATCAGCGCCGGGGCGACGCGGCGCACGATGTTGACCGGGATGGCGAAGCCGACGCCGCTGTTGGCGGCGTCGCCCGAGACCGTGAAGGCCTCGGTGCGGATGGCGCGGTTGACGCCGATGACCTCCCCGCGCAGGTTGAGCAACGGGCCGCCGGAGTTGCCTGGGTTGAGCGCGGCATCGGTTTGGAGGATGTCTCCGGCGGTGTAGAAGCCGTCCCGGTCGGGCGTCTCGCGCTGCGAGTCGAGCGTGCGGCCGATGGCCGAGACCACGCCGAGGGTCATCGTCCCGGTCAGGCCGAATGGATTGCCGATGGCGACCACCAGGTCGCCGACGCGCACGGCGTCGGAGTCGCCCAGGATCAGCGGCGTCAGTTCTTCGGGCGGCACGTCGACGCGCAGCATCGCCAGGTCGGAGTCGAGGTCGGTGCCGAGCAGCTCGGCCCACGCCTTTCGGCCGTGCGGGAAGTCGACCTCGATGGCCGCTGCCCCCTCGACGACGTGCTGGTTCGTGACGATGTGGCCTTCGGTATCGATGACGAACCCGGAGCCCTGGCCGAAGGGGAGGTCGGCGTCGTGCGGTCCGCCTTCGGCCGGGTAGATCCAAATCGTCACCACGCCCGGATGGACGCGTTCGTACAGGTCGGCCAGGTCGGTCAGCCCGAGATCCGGGGCGGCGGCCGGCGGTGCCGGCTGGATGGGGGCCAGGGTCGGCGCGGGAGGCGGGAGCGTCGTCGGGAGGGCCGGCGCGCTGGGCAGCGCGCACGCCAGGGCCGCCGTCATCAGCAGCGCCAAAGCCCACGCCGTTCGTCGGCGAGATGTCACGGTGGTTACCGCTTGCGCCGTCGGGCGGCGATCTGCTCGAACAGGGCGCGCTCCTCGGGCGAGAGATCGCGCGGCAGATCGACCCGAAGGCGCGCGTACAGGTCGCCCTTCTGGCTGGGCCTGCTCAGCCGCGGCATGCCGCGGCCCTTGAGCCGGAACGTCTGGCCCGGCTGACTGCCGGGCGGGATCTTCAAGACGACCGGACCGGCGAGCGTCGGGACGCGCACCTCCCCGCCGAGCACGGCCGTGAACAGGTCGACCTCGATCTCGACGTGCAGGTCGTCGCCGTCGCGCCGGAAACGCGCGTCGTCGGCGACGTCGATCAGCAGGTACAGGTCGCCCGCGCCGCCGCGGCCGCCTTCGCCCTGGCCGGCGACGCGCACCCGCGTGCCGCTGCGGGCGCCGGGCGGGATCTTGACGTCGAGGCTGCGACCGTCGCGCCGGACCTGACGACGCGTGCCGTGATACGCCTCCTCGAGCGAGATCGCCACGCGCTGCTCGAGGTCGCGGCCGCGGCCCGAGGCTGCGCCGGCGAAACCGCCGCCGAAGATGGCTTCGAAGAAATCGGAGAACCCTCCGCCGAAGAGACCTTCCAGGTCCGCCATTTCGACCCGCACGCCGCCCGGCGCGCCGCCCATCCACTGCGCCCAGTCGAACCCGCCGGGCGCGCCCTGGCGCTGCCAGGCCTCGTAGGAGGCGCCCAGCCGGTCGTACTTGGCCCGCTTCGACGGATCGCCGAGGACCTCGTAGGCTTCGTTGATTTCCTTGAAGCGCTCTTCGGCCCGCCGGTCTCCGGGGTTCTTGTCGGGGTGGTACTTCACCGCCAGCCGGCGATAGGCACGCTTGATGGCTTTGTCGTCGGCGCCGCGCTCGACGCCCAGGATCTTGTAGTAGTCCTTGTACTCCACCGCGCCTCGTGGACGTCATTGTAAAGGTCGCCGCTGACGGGCGTCAAGCAAGCCGGGGTGCACGCCCCGTCCAACCGGGCCGTCGGCGAGGTCACGGAGGCAGGGCCCTGCCGCCCGCGGCGCGCCGATGCCCGGCGGCCGATGTCGGCGGGCCTTCCATGCTATGATTCCGTCCATGGTCGGCGCCGCCACGCGCGAGAAGGTCCTGGTCGTGGATGAGGACCCGGACGTGCTCGACCTGCTCGAGCGCCAGGTGCTCGAACCGATGGGCTACGACGTGGCGACGGCCGATGACGCCGGCGCCGCCATCCAGCAAGCCCTCAACTTCTCGCCCGATCTGATCATCGCCAGCCTGATGCTGCCCGGACTCTCGGGCAAGGACCTGCTGGTGGCGCTGCGTTCCCAGGGCATGGACGTGCCGATGCTGGTGACGGCGCCGGAGGGCGCCGAGGCCGACGCTATCCAGGCCTTTCGCCTCGGGGCGCGCGACTACCTGGTCAAACCGCTGCGCGAGGCGGAAGTCGTGGCGGCGGTCGAGCGCGCCCTGAACGACGTCCGCCTGCGGCATGAGCGCCAACAACTCGCCGACGAACTGGCCGAGTCCAACCGCCAGCTCGAGCGCCGGGTGCGTGAACTGACGACGCTCTACGGCATCGGCAAGGCCGTCACCTCGACGACCAACCAGGGGCAGCTGTTCGCCAAGCTGATGGAAGGCAGCCAGTACGTCACCGAGGCCGACCTGGGCTGGGTGCTGCTTCAGGACGAGGGCTCCGATCAGCTTGTCCTGCGGGCGCAGAAAAACCTGCCGCCGGCCCTGGCCGCTAAACTGCATCAGGTGTGGGACGACGGAGTCAGTTCGCTGGTGATGCTCTCGGGCGAGTCGCTCAGCATCCACGGCGAGGGCCTCGGCCAGTTCAAACTGGCGCGCTTCGGCAAGGCGGCCCTGCTGGCGCCGATCAAGGTGCGCGACCAGGCGGTGGGAGTGATCTGCGTCGCCCGCCAGGAGGCGCGACCGTTCGGCGGGCGCGAGCAGGCGATGCTGGAGGCCGTCGCCGACTACGCCTCGATCTCGCTCGTCAACGCCCGGCTGTTCCAGGCGCTCGAGGAACGCGCCCGCCACCTGCAACGCGTCGTCGACCAGGCCGGCGCCGGCCTCGGGCCGGAGGCGGCCGCCGACGTGCGGCGCGACCTGGCGGCGCTGGATGACGTCCTCGTTCGGGCCGCCGACGAAGGCGACCCGGCTCGGGTTCGCGTGGCGCTGACCACGGCCCGTCGCAAAGTGGCCGACCTGATGCGCCGCCTGTCGGACTCGGTGGTGCGCGAACCCGGCGCCGGCCTGGAGAGCTAGCCCGCGCCGGCCGGGCCGCCGCCTGCAATGGCGCCGCTGATCCTCGTCGCCGATGACAACCGCGACATCCGGGAGTTCCTCGAGCAGGCCGTCCTGACGCCGGCCGGATACCGGGTGCGCAGCGTCGGCGACGGGATGTCGGCGCTGACTCTGGCGCGCGAGCTTCTCCCCGATCTGGTCATCACCGATCTCCAGATGCCCGGGTTACAGGGCCTGGAGCTTGTACGCCGTCTGCGCCAGGACCGCCCAACGCTGCCCGTCATTCTGATGACCAGCGAAGGCTCGGAGCAGCTGGCCGTCGAGTCGTTGCGGGCCGGCGCCGCCGACTACCTGGCCAAGCCGTTCGAGGCCGAGCAGCTCCTGGCGGCCGTCGGCCGGGCGCTGGCGGAGGGGAAACGCTGGCGTTCGCTCGAGGAGGGGCAGGCCGACGCGCGCCAGTCGGCCGCCAGCCTGGAGCGCCGTCTGCGCGAGCTGGAGGCGCTGTCGCTCGTCGGACGGACGGTGACGGCGATGCTCGATCTGGACACGGTCCTGACGACCGTGGTCGAGGCCGCCGTCCGATTGACCGGCGCCGAGGAAGGCAGCCTGCTGCTGCTCGACGACCGCACGGGTCAGCTGTACATGCGGGCGTCGAAGAACTTCGATGAGGAGTTCGCCCGTGCCTTCCGCCTCCAGGTGCAGGATTCGCTGGCGGGCCAGGTCGTCGCCAGCGGCGAACCGGTGATCCTGGACGAGCAGTCGCCACAGAAGATCAAGACGGCCTATCTGGTCCACTCGCTGCTGTATGTCCCGCTCCGGGTGCGTGGCCGGACGATCGGCGTGCTGGGCGTCGACAACCGCAAGGCCGGCCGCACGCTGACGGCGCAGGACCGGACGGTGATGATGGCCATGGCCGACTACGCCGCCATCGCCATCGACAACGCCCAGCTCTACCAGGAGAGCGAGGCCGAACGGGTCAAACTCGAGACGATCCTGACCCAGAGCGAGTCCGGCGTGATCGTGCTCGACCCCGACAACCGCGTCGTGCTGCTCAACCGCGCCGCCAGGCAGATCTACGGGGTGGAGGGCGATGTGGCGGGTCGCTCGCTGGCGGAGGTCGTCGAGGACCCGCGGCTGCTGGCGCTGGCGCGTGTCGGCGGCGAGGCGCCACGCCGCGAGGAACTCGAGGTGCCGGACGGCCGGGTGTTCAGCGCCCAGCGCTCGGTGATTCCGGCCGTCGGGCAGGCGATCGTGATGCACGACATCACGCACCTCAAGGAGCTCGACCGGATCAAGTCGGAGTTCGTCACCACCGTCTCGCACGACCTGCGCTCGCCGCTGACGGCCATCCTGGGGTACGTCGAGCTGATCGAACGCGCCGGGCCGGTCAACGAGCAGCAGCGCGAGTTCATCCGCCGCGTGCGCCTGTCGGTCGAACAGATGACCCGGCTGGTGACGGACCTGTTGGACCTGGGCCGCATCGAAGCCGGTCTGGACACGACGCGCGAGGTGACGCCGCTCTCGGTGCTGGCGCGCTACGCGCTCGACGGGCTGCGCCACGCCGCCGAGGTCAAACGCCAGACCCTGACGACCGATCTCCCCGACGATCTGCCGATGGTGCGCGGCGATCCCTACCGGCTGCGGCAGATGATCGGCAACCTGGTCGAGAACGCCATCAAGTACACGCCGGTGGACGGCCGCGTGATGGTGGCCGCGGCAGCCGAGGGGGAGCAGGTCATCCTGCGCGTGAGCGACGACGGGCCGGGCATCCCGGCCGCCGACCAGCCCTACATCTTCGACAAGTTCTTCCGCGCCAGCAACGTCTCCGACGACAGCGGCGGCACCGGCCTCGGCCTATCGATCGTCAAGTCGATCGTCGAGAGCCACCAGGGCCGCATCTGGGTCGACTCACAACTCGGCCGCGGGACGACGTTCACCGTCGTGCTGCCGCGGGCCGAGGGCTGAGCCCACTGGCCACCCCTTAAAAAGAGCCTCCGCCGGGGCGGTGAGGGGGGTAACCCGGCGGAGGCCTTCGCCAAAGGAGGAGACAGCGATTGGCAATGGGGTGCCCGTATCTTGTCTCCAGTGGCTATAATACGCGGGCCGAAGGCCGGCGCCCGTGATGAAGGTCACGCGCGACGCGTGACGTTCCTCCACCGCCCCCGGCGTGTCGGCGACGCCATGAGCGACTTCGAGGATCTGCGCAGACGATTCCGGCGTGTCGGGCAGCGCCGCCCGCGCCCCGAACGGCGCATGGCGAGCGAACCCTTGCCGCGCGCCGGTCTGCCGCCGGGCGAAGAGGTGCCGACGCCCGCCGGCACCGCCTACCGAATCGAGGCCCTCTACCCGCTGGACCACGAGCATGGCCGCTGGCCGTTGCACGCCGCCCTCGGTTACGAGCCGTCCCTGGCGGCACGCGTCGCCCAACAGGCGGGGCTGAGCGCCATCGCCCCCTCGCAACTGGCGTATGTCGACACCGAGACGACCGGCCTGGCCGGAGGCGCCGGGACGCTCGTGTTCTTGGTGGGCGTCGGGCGATTCATCGACGGCGGGTTCCGGCTGCGGCAGTACTTCCTGCGCGATCCGGCCGAAGAGACGGCGATGTTGCACGCGTTGGTCGAAGACCTCGAGCCGGCGCAGGGTTTCGTCACCTTCAACGGTCAACGCTTCGACATGCCGCTGCTCGAAATGCGCTACGTCACCGGCCTGCGCCGGCGCTGGAATCTGACCGGCATGCCCCAGCTCGACCTGCTCTTCCCGGCACGCCGACTCTGGCGCCACCGGCTCCCCGACTGCTCGCTGAGCACGCTCGAAGCCGAGCTGCTCGGCGTCCGGCGCGAGGCGCGCGACATCGCCGGCGCCGACATCCCCGCCATCTACCTCGACTACCTGCGCAGCGGCCGCACCGACGGCATCGAACGCATCGTCTATCACAACGCCCAGGACGTGCTGTCGCTGGTCGGCCTGGCGGCCCATGTGATGGACCGTCACGCCAGCGATACCGCCGGCCTGTCGGAGGACGAGGCGCTGGCGCTGGCACGCTGGCACGCCCGTTTGGGGCAGCAGCCGGAGGCCGAGCGTTACTACCTGGCGGCGCTCGAGTCGGGCGATGCCGCCATCCGACGCCAGGCCCTGGCCGGCTACACGATGTTGCTCAAGGCGATGGGTCGGCGTGGGGAGGCGATCGCCGGCTGGGACGAGTGGGGGGAGCTGGCCCCCCAGGATCCGACCCCGGCCATCGAGCTCTCGAAGTACTACGAGTGGCACGAACGCGATCTGAACCGTGCCCTGACCTGGGCGGAACGTGCCGAACGCGGCCTCGAGAGCTGGCCGCCCGACTGGCGGCGCCGGGCGATGCACGAAGAGATCGCACACCGCCGTGCCCGCCTGCTGCGCAAGTTGGATCGCCGCGGCGCCGCCTAGCGCGCCGGTTCTTCCCTACCGTGAGAACGTGCCAGGCCTCAACGTGCCCGCCCGGGCTCGGCGGCGGCGCGGTCGCTCGCGCTGTCGAGCTCGCGACGGACGGTGCGGTAGAGGTTTTCCGCCTTGAGCTCGGCCAGGGTGTAGCACGGGCCGCCGAGGTGGTCGGCCAACCCGGTCGCCAGCCCCTGGTCGAAGGCGGCGTGCTCCATGTTGATGACCACCGCCCGAACGTTGGCCTGGTGGATGAGATCGGCGATGGCGTGGGCCTCTTCCTGCGGCGGCAAGTGGCTCATCGAGACGTTGCCGGCGCCGTCGGTCAGCAGGATCAACAGCGGCAGGACGTCGGGATGGGCGATGCGTTCCTGCTGGAACAACTCGTAAGCGAGGCGCAGCCCGGCGGAGAGCGGCGTCTTGCCCCCGACGGGGATGTCGGCCAGCGCCTTCTGCGCCAGCTGGACCGAGTTGGTCGGTGGCAGGATGGTCAGGGCGCGGTCCTTCTGGAAGACGATCAGCCCCACCCGGTCGCGTCGCTGGTAGGCGTCGGTCAGGAGCGACAGGATGGCGCCCTTGGTGGCCGACATGCGCTCGGCGACGGCCATCGACCACGAGGCGTCGACGACGAACAGGATCAGGTTGGCGGCGCGGCGGACGCGGACCTTGCGCTGCAGGTCGGTGGCTTCGATGGCCAGCGCCACGTTCGGTCGGCGGCGCCGGCGGCGTTGCTGGAACGGGGCGGCCGCGCGCACGGTGGCGTCGAAGGCGATGTCGGACGTCCGGCCATCGGCGGGCCTGGCGCTGATGTAGCGGCCGCGCTTCTGCGCCGTGCGGGTCTGGGTGCGGCGGCCGCCCTGGCGGCGGGTCAGGCGGTCGATGGGCGAGTCGAGGCGGCGCGGGGTGAAGGTCTCGCCGACGCGGACCTTCTCGCCGCCCTCCCACCAGCGGGCGTGGAACGAGGTCGAACGCGGCTGCTGGCCGGGCTGGAGTGGTCCGCTGTGGACGCGCTCCTCCTCGCCGTCACGCGCTAGGCCGTGCTGGGGGCTTTTTTTTTATCGCCCGACTCGGCCGCCTCGGCGACTTCCGCCTCGGTGCCAGGCATCGAATCGGCCGGGCTCTCGATCTGCTGGATACGGGCCTGCAGGTCGTCGAGGCTGGCCTCGGCCTGCTGGAAGGGCCCGCGGCGCAGCCGGTGGGGCAAGGCGAGTTCGGCCGCCAGCGCGATGTCGCGGTCGGTCAGGCGGTCGCGGCCTTCGAAGGCGGCATGGGCCCGGGCGGCTTTCAGGATGACCAGGTCGGCGCGATGGCCGTCGACGTGCAGCGAGGCGGTCAGCGTGGCGATGGCGAACAGGTCGCGCGGCGTGTAGGCTACGTGGTCGACCAACCGGCGGGCGGCTTCGATCTCGCGCGACAGCGCCTGCTCGCGCGGCAGCCACTGCTGGCGGAACGCGTCCGGGTCCTTCTCGAAGTCGAGGATGCGCTCCATGATGGCGATGCGGTCGGCCGGGTCGTGGAGGCCGTGGATCTCGACCGACAGGGCGAAGCGGTCGAGCAGCTGCGGCCGCAGGTCGCCCTCCTCGGGGTTCATCGTGCCGACCAGGATGTAGCGCGCCGGGTGGCTGAAGGAGATGCCCTCGCGCTCGACGATGTTCATCCCCAGGGCGGCCGAATCGAGCAGGACGTCGACGACGTGGTCGTCGAGCAGGTTGACCTCGTCGATGTAGAGCAGGCCGCGGTTGGCGGCCGCCAGCACCCCCGGCTCGAAGTGGCGCTCGCCTTCCTTGATGGCGCGCTCGATGTCGAGCGTGCCGACGACGCGGTCCTCGGTGGCCGACACCGGCAAATCGACGAACGACGTGCGGCGCAACGCCGTCGGCAGCGACTCGCCGGCGGCCGAGCGTTCCCGGCACTCGGTGCACCAAGTCGTCGGGTGATCGGGGTCGCAGCCGAAGCGGCAGTCGGCGACGACGCGCACCTCGGGCAGCAGCGCCGCCAGGGCGCGGGCGGCGGTCGACTTGGCCGTGCCGCGCTCACCGCGGATCAGGACGCCGCCGATGCGCGGGTTGACGGCGTTCAGGATCAGGGCGCGCCGCATGCGCTCCTGGCCGACGATGGCGGTGAAGGGAAAGATGGCCGGCACGGAGGTTCTCCGACGCGGCATTATACCGCCGAGACCCCGATCCCCCTCGCCCCCGGGCCGGCGCGCTGCGCCTGCCTGCCCTGAGTGCAGCGAAGGGTCGAAGGGCGCCGGGGCCGAATCTTCGGCGTCCTTCGACGGGCTCAGGACGCCTCAGGTAGAAAGCGGCGCGACGACCGCAGGTTTACAGATGCCCGATTCCCTCGGTATAATCCTCGGACCCTATCCGGAAGGAATCGTGCGTTCATGGACCCGCAGCCAGAGCCCCTCGAATCCCCAGCGGCCCCGCGGCCGGAGGAGGGGGGCAGCGAAGCCCATCCGATGGATGCCTTCCTCGACGCGGAAGCCTATGGGATGGATACGCCCCGCCGGGGCGAGACCCGCACCGGAACCATCGCCCGCATCAGCGGCAACGACATCCTGGTCGACATCGGCGCCAAGTCCGAAGGTGTGATCCCCGCGGCGGAAGTCGAGCAGATGACCGACGAGCAGCGGGCGCGGCTGGTCGTCGGGACCGAGCTGCCGGTGTACGTCGTGCGCACCGGCGACCGCGATTTCGGCATCGTCCTGTCCGCCGCCCGCGCCATGGAAGAGAGCGACTGGGCGCGGGCCGAGAGGCTGATGCAGGAGCAGGGCGTTTACGACGGCACGGTCGGCGGCTACAACAAGGGCGGTCTGATCGTCAAGGTCGGCAACCTGCGCGGCTTCATTCCGGCCTCGCAGATCAGCCTGTCGCGGCGGCGGCGGGCGGAGGGGGATACGCCCGACAAGCGCTGGGGCAAGATGGTCGGCGAGCCGATCCTGGCCAAGGTCATCGAAGTCGACCGCAAGCGCAACCGGCTGATCCTCTCGGAGCGGGCGGCGGCGCGCGAAGCGCGCAAGGCGCTCAAGGAACGGCTGATCGCCGAGCTGCGGCCGGGCGAAGTGCGCAGCGGGCGCGTCATCTCGCTGGCCGACTTCGGGGCGTTCGTCGACATCGGCGGCGCCGACGGGTTGGTGCACCTCTCGGAGGTCTCCTGGAAGCGGCTCTCGCACCCGAGCGAGATGCTCGAGGTGGGGCAGGAAGTGCAGGTTAAAGTCCTGGCGGTCGATCCCGAACGCAAGCGGATCAGCCTGTCGATGCGCGAGCTCGAGCCTGACCCGTGGGAGGCCCTGGCGCAGTCGCTGCGCGAAGGCCAGTTGGTCGAGGGAACGATCACGAAGTTGACGAAGTTCGGGGCCTTCGCCAGCCTGGTGGTGGAAGGCGGCTATCAAGTCGAGGGGCTGATTCACATCTCGGAGCTCTCCGAGCGGCGCATCGAGCATCCGGGCGAAGTCGTGCAGGAGGGTCAGCGCGTGGCGCTGCGCGTGATCAAGGTCGACCGCCAGCGCAAGCGGATCGGGTTGAGCCTGAAGCGCGTGGCGTCGGTCGAGTACGCCGACTTCGACTGGCAGGCGGTCCCGCCGCCGCCGCGCCGCGAGCCGCCGGCGCCCGACGTGGAAGACTTCGACGCCGAGCTGGATGAGGATTTCGACGACGAGCTCGACGAGGCGTTCGACGAGGCGGAGGCCGACGAACCCGAGGACGAGGAGCACGAGCGAGCCTGAGCCGCGCTCCACGCGCCCTGCGTGGGATCCGGGCGCCCGACGGCGGGCGCCCGTTTCGTTGACCGGCGAGAGGCCTTGCCGCCTTGCGCCCGGGAATCCCGTACCATCCGCCGAGTGCCGACTTCCCATTCGCGGCGATTCGGGTTTCTGGTAGAATCCGACCGATGCAGGCGGGATTCGCCGCGCACGCGGGAGTGCCCCGTGGCCGATAAGATGCAGCGTTTCACCCAGCGCGCGCGCCGGGTGCTCAGTCTGGCCCACGAGGAAGCCGAGCGGCTGCACCACAACTACATCGGCACCGAGCACCTGCTCCTCGGCCTGATCCGCGAGGAGGGCGGCGTCGCCGGGCGGGTTCTGCGCGAGCTCGGCCTCGACCCGGCCCGCGTCAAGGAGACCGTCGAACGCCTGACGGGCGTCGGTCGCCACGCCGGCGGCAAGATCGAGCTGGCGCCTTCCACCGAGCAGGTGCTGCAGCTGGCGATCGAAGAAGCCCGCCGCATGGGGCACCACTACATCGGGACCGAGCATCTGCTGCTCGGTCTGGTGCGTCAGGGCGAGGGCGTGGCGATCGACGTGCTGCGCCGCCTCGGCATCACCCCCGAACAGGTCCGCCGCCAGACGCGTCGTGTCCTCCAGGAAACCCCGGCGCGTCAGGTGGCGGCGCAACCGGTCGGCGCGCCGGAGAAACGCGAAGCCTCCCCGAAGACGCCGTTGCTCGACCAACTGGCGACCGACCTGACGGCGATGGCCGAGGCCGGCAAGCTCGACCCGGTCATCGGGCGCCAGACCGAGATCGAGCGCGTGATTCAGATTCTGGCGCGCCGGACCAAGAACAACCCGGCGTTGATCGGCGAGCCGGGGGTGGGGAAGACGGCGATCGTCGAGGGCCTGGCGCAGCGCATCGTCGCCGGCGAGACGCCCGAGCCGCTGCTGGGCAAGCGCGTGCTCCAGCTCGACGTCGGCTCGCTCGTCGCCGGCACGATGTACCGCGGGCAGTTCGAAGAGCGCCTGAAGCGCGTCATCGACGAGCTCAAGTCGGCGGCGGCGATCCTGTTCATCGACGAAGTCCACATGCTGGTGGGCGCCGGGTCGGCCGGCTCGTCGGTCGACGCCGCCAACATCCTCAAGCCGGCGCTGTCGCGCGGCGAGCTGCAGGTCATCGGCGCCACGACGCTCGACGAGTACCGCAAGTACATCGAGAGCGACGCCGCTCTCGAGCGGCGTTTCCAGCCGGTGATGGTCGAGGAGCCGACGGTCGAGGAGGCGCTCGACATCCTGCGCGGGGTCAAGGGACCGTACGAGGAGCACCATCGGCTGGTGATCAGCGACGAGGCGCTCGAGGCGGCGGTCCACCTGTCGGCGCGCTACGTGCCCGACCGCTACCTGCCGGACAAGGCGATCGATCTGATCGACGAGACGGCGTCGCGCGTGCGGATGTACAAGAGCCCCGAGGCGCGCACGTTGAAGTCGATGATGGAAGAGCTGCGCCAGACGCGGCAGGCGCGTGCCCTGGCGGTGGAGGAGGCGCGCTTCGACGACGCGCAGGAGCTGCTGCTGCATCAGTCGACGTTGGAGGACCAGCTGCAGCAACTGCGCGCCGGCTGGGAGCGGCGCGAGGACAGCCCGCAGGTCACGGCCCACGACATCGCCGAGGTCGTCTCGATGTGGACCGGCGTGCCGGTGATGCAGATCGCCGAAGAGGAATCGGAGCGGCTGCTCCAGATGGAGGCGGCGCTGCACGCCCGGGTGGTCGGGCAGGACGAGGCGATCGAGGCCATCTCCAAGGCGGTGCGGCGCGCCCGCGCCGGGCTGAAAGACCCCAAGCGCCCGGTCGGCTCGTTCATCTTCCTCGGCCCGACGGGCGTCGGCAAGACCGAGTTGACCAAGGCGCTGGCGGAGTTCATCTTCGGCAGCGAAGAGTCCTTGGTCCACATCGACATGTCGGAGTTCATGGAGCGGCACACCGTCAGCCGCCTGGTCGGCGCGCCGCCCGGCTACGTCGGCTACGACGACGCCGGCCAGCTGACGGAGGCCATCCGTCGCCGGCCGTACTCGATCGTCGTCTTCGACGAGGTCGAGAAGGCGCACCCCGACGCGCACAACATGCTGCTCCAGATCATGGAGGAGGGGCACCTGAGCGACGCCCGCGGGCGCAAGGTGGACTTTCGCAACGCCATGATCGTCATGACGTCGAACGTCGGGGCCGAGCTCATCCGGCGTCAGTCGCAGCTCGGCTTCGCCCTGGCGCGCGATGAGATCGTCGAGGAGCAGCAGGCGTTCGAAGACATGCGCAAGAAGCTGATGGAGGCGCTGCGCAAGGTCTTCCGGCCGGAGTTCCTCAACCGGGTCGACGCGGTCATCGTCTTCCACGCGCTGACCCGCGAGCAGACGGCGGCCATCGTCGATCTCGAGCTGGCCAAGGTGGCCCGGCGGCTCGGCGAGCACCGCATCACGCTGACCGCCAGCGATGCCGCCCGCCAGGTGCTGGCCAAGCTGGGCTATGACCCGGAGATGGGCGCCCGCCCGCTGCGGAGGGTCATCCAGAACAAGGTCGAAGACCGCCTGTCGGACAAGCTATTGGCCGGCGAGTTCAAGGCCGGCGATCACATCCTGGTCGAGGCCGACGGCGAAGACGTCACGTTGAAACGCATCGAGCCGACGCCCGAATCGGCCGAGGCAGTGACGGCGTCGTAGCCGACGCCGCCTGCGAAGCGCGAGGCCGGGCCGCAGGGCCCGGCCTTTTGATTCGCGCGGCTCGACTCAGGGCGGCGCGATCGAGAGGTTCATGTGCTGGGCGACGCCGATGGGCGAGGCGCGGTATCCCACGATGCGCGGCTTGACGAGGATGTAGCTGGCCGGCGAATGGGCCAGGAAGATGGCGGCGGCGTCATCGACCAGGGCCTGCTCGATCTCGTGATACCGGTCAAGTCGGGATTCCGGGTCCAAATCCCTGCGGGCGGCTTCGAGCATGGCGTCGATCGTCGGGTTCGAGTACGGCCCGATGTTCTGCCGGCTTCCGGTGTGGAACAACACGTCGGCGAAGTTCTCGGGATCCGGGTAGTCGGCGCACCAGCCCCACGGGACGAGCTGGCCGTGGCGGCCGGCGTAGATCTCCTCGGAGAAGCCGAACGACTCGAGTTGCTCGACGCGCACCGTCACGCCCAGCACCTCCTGCCAGGACTGAATCAGGAAGGCCGTCGTTGGGTCGAGATCCGTGCCGGCGCCGCTGGTGGTGAGGAGGATCTCTGGAAGGGCGTCGGGTCCGCCGTAGCTCGATCGGGCGAGGGCCTGGACCGCAGCCTGCGGGTCGAACGGAAGACCGCGCGTCTCGCTACGGTAACCGGGCAGCCCCGGCGGGTAGACGCCGGCGGCGAGCGGCAGCCGGCCCTCGTAAGCGATGTCGCTGTAGCCCTGTTTGTCGACGGCCAGGGCGAAGGCGCGGCGGACGTCGGCGTCGTCGAAGGGCGGCCGCGAGGTGTCGAGACCAACGAACCACGTGCACAACTCGGTGACGGTGTAGACGTTGCCGTGCAGCGTGTCGGCCGGATCGGCGGCGCGCTCGAGCAGGTCTTCCGGGATATAGACGAAGTCGATCTCGTCGCCTTCGTAGAGGCGGATGGGGTAGCCGGCGTAGATCTTGTAGACCACGTACTCCAGGGCGACGGGCCCCAGGTGATAGCGCGGGTTGCGGACGAGGACGATCTCCTCCCCCGGCGTCCGACGCAGCAGCCGGAACGGCCCGGTGCCGATCGGGTTCGTCTCGATGTCGTCGACCGTTTCTCGGTCGACGATCCACGACGTCGGATAGGCGAGCTTGGCCAGGAAGTAGGCCTTCGGGCCGTCGAGCGTGACCCGCAGGGTGAGGTTGTCGAGCACCTCCACGCCGGTCAGATCCTTCGTGGATCCGTCCAGGACTTGCGCCACACCTAGAATGTCGCCGAGGTAGGTGGCGGCGGTGAAGGACCCGGTCTCGGGCGCCAGGGCGCGCTCCCAGGAGAGCTTGACGTCGGCGGCGGTCAACTCCCGCCCGCTGTGGAACACCACGCCCGGTCGCAGATGGAACGTGTACACGGTCCCGTCGGGGCTGATGTCCCAGCTCTCCGCCACGTCGGGGACGATCTGCAGGTCCGGGCTGAGCCGCACGAGCCCGCTGAACAGGTCGCCGACGATTTCGTCGGCCGACCCCGTGGTCCGGGCCGGATCGAGGCTCTCCGGTTCGGACTCGGCGAGGAAGATGGTGTTGGCGTGGCTGATCTCGGCGCCGGGCGCTGCCGGTGCCGTCGTCGGGAGCGATGGTTCGGGCGGGGCGACGGGGGTGAGGCCGGGAAGCAGGCGGGACGGGTCGAGCAGCGTGCAGGCCAGAAGCAGCAAGGGAAGAACGAAGATCGGGCTGCGGAACGGAGCGGGACGCGAGTCCATCGCTGTCCTCCCGGGAGGCGGGTTCACCAGCGCCGCGGCGAACGCGGGAGCCACGCGAGCGCCAGACCGACCGCCGCGAGAGCGGCCGGGCCGGCGCAAGGTCCCGGACGAGGCGCGGGCTCGGGGGTTGCCGATGGCGTCGGGGCGGGAGTCGACGTGGCCGCCAGGGGGACGCCGACGAGGGGTGCGAAGGTGGGGTAGGCGGTGATGGTCGGACGGGCGCCCGGCCCCTCGACCGCCGGCGCGGGCGGCGCGCCGATGTGCTCACGCCAGGCAGCCTCCAGGCCGTCGCGGTCGAAGCCGTAGACCCGATCCAGGGCGCGGTCCTCCGGCGTGCCGGCCCGGAACTCGTCGAGCAGTCGCAGCATCTCCTCCGGACCGTAGGCCTCGATCAGGAAAGCCACCAGGCTGCGCGACTGGGCGTACGACAGGTTCGCCAGATCGGGATCGTTGGAGAAGATCTGGCTCAGGGCGCGGACGGGCAGGAGCGAGTTGTCGCGAATGGCGTCCTCCAGGACGGCCTCGGTCCACTCTTCCGCCTCGCCTTCGGCGTACATGGCGAGGCCTTCGCTGACCCAGGGCGGCGTCGAGTCGAGGCAGGAGAAGGTGTAGTGGCCGATGACGACGTGGGTCAACTCGTGGGCCATCGCCCGGCGGCCCCACTCGAGCTCGCTGGGAGCGATGGCGGTGAGGACGGCGCGGTGTTCGGGAAACGCCAGGCCTCCGCTCCAGGCCGGCGCGAACAGCGTGGCGGATTGCATGGCTGAGGCGTCGGCATACACGTAGGCGCGAATCTCTCCCTCGTAGACGATGCCGGTCGCGTGGCGGATGGTTTGCAGCGCCTCCTCGCCGGCCTCGAGCAGGTCGCGGGCGAACGACGAATCACCGGAGTACCAGTGCAACCGCAGCGGGCCGGCCGTGGTCTCACGCCAGTCGTACTGTGTGTCGTCGATCACGATGGTTCGATCGGGGGTGACGAGCTCGGCGCCGGAGTCGTCCCGCACGATCCATCGCCAGGCGATGGTCGTCCCTGGAGGCAGGGCGCCGGTTCGGCGCAGGTCCCACGTCCAGTGCGCCACGACGGTCGGGCCGACCGCGAAGTCGTCGGGGACGACCCGGTCGGTGGACTCGCCGCAGGTCTTGGCGTCGGTGGCGAACTCGAGGACGACGTCGGTGATGGCGTGGGACGATGAGGCCTCGAGGTGAAGACGGCGGCGAGGGGAAAGCGCGACTCGACCTCGTTGCGAGCGACGGTGATCTGAGGCGGAGGCGCAGCCGACGAGGCGAGCAGGAAGAATGCCGCCGGGATGAGCGATCGTGGAAGCCTCATGGATACCCCCGCCCGCGGCCATCGCCGCACGGCCCGATTCTAGCGTGCCGGCGGCCGGGAGCAACGGGGGACCGAGCCCGGTCCCGGAGGGGAGGAACCGCAGTACACTTCAACCATCCACGCCAATGAACGAGCGATCGACGGAGTTCCCCGTCTCCGGCCTGATCCGGGCGATCCGCTCCCAGTACCAGCTCCCGTGGCACGGGCTGCACGGGGTCAGCCACTGGGCGCGGGTCTACGAGAACAGCCTGCGTCTGGCCGAGCACACGCGCGCCGACCGGCTGGTGCTGCTTCTGTTTGCCCTGTTCCACGATGCGCGGCGGGCCAACGAGGGCTGGGATGAGGGCCACGGCCGACGCGGTGCGGACCTGGCCGCCAACCTGCGCGGCCGGTTGTTCGCGCTCGACGGGGCGCGCTTCGAGATGCTCCACTATGCCTGCGCCATGCACACCGAAAGGCTGACCGACGGCGACGCGACGGTGCAGACGTGCTGGGATGCCGATCGCCTCGACCTGCCGCGCGCCGGCATCTTCCCCGAGCCGGCGCGCCTTTGCACGCCCGCCGCGCAGCTTCCGGAGACCATTGCCTGGGCGACGGAGCGAAGCCTGCGCCGGGTCGTCCCCGACCTGGTGCGCGGGCCGTGGGGACTTGCCGACCTGGGTCCATCCGCGTGAGCCCGGAGCGTGTGCGCTATGTCTGCCAGCAGTGCGGTCGGGCGGCGCCCAAGCCGCTCGGGCGATGCCCGCAATGCGGCGCGTGGAACAGCATGCTGGCCGAGCCGGTCGCGCCCCGCCGTGGCGCTGGGCCGGGCCGCCGGCCGGCGGTGGAGGCGGTGCGTCTGGGTGACATCGAAGAGTCGAGTGATGGACGGATCCCCGTCCCGCTCCCGGAGTTTGCACGTGTGCTGGGCGGCGGGATCGTCCCCGGCTCGGTGGTCCTGATCGGTGGAGACCCCGGCATCGGGAAGTCGACGCTGCTGCTCCAGGTGGCGCTGGCGCTCGCCGACCGGCGCCCGGTCCTGTACGTCTCGGGCGAGGAATCGGTGCGCCAGGTGAAGGGGCGCGCCCAGCGCCTCGGGGCGCCCGGCGACAGCCAGCTCTACCTGATGGCGGAGACCGACGTCGAGGCGGTGCTGCGCCAGATCGATACGCTTCAACCGGCGCTGGCCGTCGTCGACTCGATCCAGACGATGCACGACGCCGACCTCGAACCGGCGGCGGGCTCGATCTCCCAGGTACGGGAGTGCGCCGCCAGGCTGCAGGCGGCGGCCAAGCGCAGCGGCGTACCGGTGTTCCTGATCGGCCACGTGACGAAGGACGGCGCCATCGCCGGACCGAAAGTGCTCGAGCATCTGGTGGATACGGTGCTGTACCTCGAGGGCGATTCGCAGCACGCCTTTCGGCTGCTGCGGGCGGTCAAGAACCGCTACGGGGCGACGACCGAGGTCGGCGTGTTCGAGATGGGGGGCGAGGGCATGACGGAGGTCGCCAATCCGTCGGAGGCCTTCCTGGCCGAGCGCGTTGTGCAGGCGCCGGGATCGGTTGTGGCGGCGACCCTCGAGGGAACGCGGCCTCTGCTGGTCGAGATTCAGGGGCTGACCAGCCCGACGGCTTTTGGGAATCCCCGCCGCACGGCCAACGGGGTCGACTTCAACCGGCTGCTGCTCATCACGGCCGTGCTCACGCGGCGGCTGGGACTGCGGCTGAGCGATCAGGATGTGTTCGTCAACGTGGTCGGTGGGATTCAGATCGAGGAACCCGCCGCCGACCTGGCGATCGCCGCGGCGCTGGCGTCGTCGCTGCGGGACCGGGCGGTGCCGGCGGACGTGGCGGTCGTCGGCGAGGTCGGCCTGTCGGGGGAAATGCGGGGGGTGCCGCAGCTCGGCGCACGGCTTCGTGAGGCGGCCAAGCTCGGATTCCGGCGCGTCGTGGCGCCGCGGACGCAACGGATGGAAGCCGTGCCGGGCGGAATCGAGGTCGTCGCCGCCCGCTCGCTGCGTGAGGCGCTCGACGCGCTGCTGACAGGCACCTAGCGCGAGGCGATCGGTCGCGACTCGACCGGGCGCGGCGACGTTCGGGACCGCCCACGGCGAATCACAAACGGCACGAAGCCGGTTCCCGGTGCTCCTGGGGCGCGGCCGGGCCAGCGCCGCCGTGTTAACGCGGCGCGCGTCGAGGGGCGCGTCCTGTGCATGAAGTGCCGCCGCCGGACCAGATCTGCTGGCGGATGCGCGATTCGTCGAGCTATCTGGCGGTCGACTGTGGAGAAGGTGTGGAACGAAGCGCCGCGGCGCGATCCAGGGATGCGCGCCGTCGCCGTTAACGTCTGCGCGCCTTAAATCTTCGATTCTTTTTAGGTTGGAATCGGTCGCGCGTATTGTGGACTCCGATTCGTTTTGATAGAATGCACATCGTCACGGGCACCGCTCGCGGGCTCGACGGCCATCGAAAGCCGTTCCGAGTCGAGGAACGAGGGGACGGCGCGAGCGACTTGCCCGGCCGCGCAGTTGAAGATCGAATCGAGGCGGGGTTCGGCGGCCTCCGGCGGGAGTTCCTCCCGCCGTCTGGGCACGTCGCCGGGAGGTGGGCATGGATGCGGAGCGGACGTGGGAGGCAGCGCTGGGGCAGCTGCAGCTCGAGTTACCCCGCGCGACCTTCGACACCTGGGTCCGCGACGCGGAATTGCTCACCTACGAAGATGGAACGTTCGTGCTGGGCGTGCGCAACGCCTATGCGCGGGACTGGCTCGAGCAGAGATTGCGCGGCACTTTCGGTGAGGTGCTGAGCGGGCTCGCCGGGCGGACCGTGGAAGTGCGCTTCGTCCTGTGGCAGGGCGAACCGGCGGCGGACGACGCGCCCCTGCCGGTGGCCGAGGCGACGCCGCCGCCGCGGTCGGCGCCGGCCAACCTCAATCCCCGCTACAGTTTCGACTCGTTCGTCGTTGGGCCGGGCAACCGGCTGGCGCACGCCGCGGCGCTGGCCGTGGCCGAGAACCCGGCGCGGGCCTACAACCCGCTGTTCCTGTACGGCGGAGTCGGGCTGGGCAAGACCCATCTGCTGCACGCCGTCGGCCTGGCGTGCATCAGCGCCGGCCTGCGGGCGCTGTACGTCTCGTCGGAAGAGTTCACCAACGACCTGATCAGCGCCATCCGCACCCACGCCACCGACGCTTTCCGCGAGCGCTACCGGCGAATCGAGGTCCTGTTGATCGACGATATCCAGTTCATCGCCGGCAAAGAGTCGACGCAGGAGGAATTCTTCCACACGTTCAACGCCCTGCACGGGCAGGAGAAGCAGCTCGTCATCTCGTCCGACCGGCCCCCCAAGGCGCTGGTCACGCTCGAGGAGCGATTGCGATCACGCTTCGAGTGGGGGCTGATCGCCGACATCCAGCCGCCGGACTTCGAGACGCGCATGGCGATCCTGCGCTCCAAGGCCGAGCGCGCCGGTCGCAGCGTCGAGCCCGAGTTCCTCGAGATCATCGCCCGCCGAGTGCAGAGCAACATCCGGGAACTGGAAGGCGCTCTGACCCGCCTGCTGGCCTTCGCCGACCTGAGTGGCTTGGCATTGACGCCCGAGCTCGTCGAATCGACGCTGAGCGACCTTCAATCGCGCACGACGGCCGTCACCCCCGACCGGATCATCGCCGCCGTCGCCGAACATTTCGGCGTCGACGTGGATCGCCTGCTGAGCACCGACCGCTCGCGGCAGGTGGCATTGCCGCGCCAGGTGGCGATGTACCTCATCCGCCAGGGGACCGACGCCTCGCTGCCGAAGATCGGCGAGGTGCTCGGCGGCCGCGATCATACGACCGTCATGTACGGCCTGGACAAGATCGGCGGCCTGCTCGAAACCGACGAGAGCCTGCGGCGCAAGGTGGCCGCGATCCGCGAGGCGCTCTACAGCGACAACCGCGTCGGGAGCTAGGCGAGACGGTCCACCCGATGCCAGGCGCTGCGGCCGGGTCCCTCTTCTCAACGCCACACGTCGCCGCCAGCGGCGTGCCCGACCCCTAATCGGACGCCTTTCCTCCGCGAAAGTGACTTCCGACGCTGGCAACCTGCCTTCGAGGAGATTAGGCTGAGGCTGCAACCGCCACCGGCTCAGGCGTCGGCAGCCAACAGCCTTGGCTGACGCAGGGAGCGACTCGAAGCCCGGCCCCGGGCCGTTCACGCCAGGCCCTCGGGCAACCGGCCGGCGCTCCAAACCTTGACGACCGAGCTCCGACGCCCCTTCGGGGGCGGTTGTCTTTTCCTGGGCTGGTGGCGCGGGAGGTGGCGGTGGCTCCAGCCGGATTCGGCTCCTGCCCGGAGCCGTCGGGCAGACCGCAAAGGGCCTCCGCCGGCGCGCCTACCTCGGCTCGTAGGGCGCGGCCCAGGCCGGGGACTTGTGGACGTGTACGACCATCCACGTCTCGCCGCGCCGAAGGAGGACACGCGTCTCGTTGTGGCTCCGGACGTGGACCCCCTCGTCGGACGCACGGGCGATCAGCAGCGTGTAGCTGCAGATGGCGACGTCGCCGTACACCTGCTCCGCGTAGTTCGCCAGGTCGAAGCGCTGCGCCGGGCGCTCGGGCCGGGGCGCGGCTGCCGTCGATGGACGCGAGTCGAGCGGGGACGCCGCGGAGCCCGGGCGGGCTGTCTCCGTCATCATGAAGTCGTGAAAGGCGAGCCCTTCGATGCGATGCGGCGTGACGTACCACTCGTAGAGCGTCAGTTCGGGGGCCGTCGTGGCGTGGTAGACGGAGAGGTCGCCGTCGAGGATCGCCTGGAGGTGACGCTCCAGGAACGGGCGTGGGGATTCGGCCTCGGGCATGGGAACCTCCAGGGCGGACCGGAAGTCGATGGCCGGCGCGGAGTCGTCGCGGAGTCGTCGCGCCGACTGCCAGCCACTATAGCAGGCTCACCGGGTCGACATCGACGGTCCATCCCTGCGGAAGATCGTCGGGGACCAACGCGGCCGGCTCGTCGCCCCGCAGCAAGATCTGCCAGCGCGTCATCCCCTGGCGCCGTGTGAAGAAGCAGGGCGTCGGACCGACGACCTCGACCGCCGCGGCTCTCCGCTCCGCGTCGCGGCGCAGCCGTCCGGCGAGGCGCGCCGTCTCCCGCTCGACGCGCTCGGTGGACGTCGCCCGATACACCAGGCGCACCAGGCGACGGAAAGGCGGATAGCCGAGCTGGCGCCGATGGCGCAGCTCGGTTTCGTAGAAGGCGCGGTAGTCGTGTGCCGCCGCGGCCCGGATGGCGGGGTGCTCCGGATGGTAGGTCTGAAGGATGGCCTGACCCTCCGCCTGCCCGCGGCCGGCGCGCCCGGCGACCTGGGTGAGGACCTGGAACGTGCGCTCCGCGGCGCGGTAGTCGGGCAGGTGCAGGCCGGTGTCGGCCGAGACGATGCCGACGAGCGTCACCAGCGGCAAGTCGAGGCCCTTGGCGAGCATCTGGGTGCCGATCAGGACGTCGGCCCGATGCGCCGCGAAGTGCGCCAGGATCACATCGTGCGCGCCCTTGCGCCGCGTGACGTCCCAATCCCAGCGCAGGGTTCGGGCGCCCGGAAAGCGCGCTTCGACCTCGGCCTGAATGCGCTGCGTGCCGGCGCCGAAGTAGCGCACCCGATCGCCTCCGCACTGAGGACAGGTCGTGGGCGGGCGGCGTCGATAGCCGCAGTGGTGACAACGGAGCGCGTCGCTGGCGGGATGGTGCGTCAGCGGTGTGGCACAACGCGGGCAGCGCGCCACCCAGCCGCAATCGCGGCAGAAGACGTACGTCGCCGCGCCGCGCCGGTTGAGGAACAGGATGGCCTGCTGGCCGGCGTCGAGCGTTTCCCCGAGCGCCGCCGCCAGTCGGCGGCTGAACAGCGAAGTGTTTCCCAGGCGCAGTTCCTGGCGCATGTCGACGATATGGACGGGGGGCATGGCGCCGGACGCCCGGCCGGCGGAACCCCGGCGGCCCGTCGCCTCGGGGAAGATCCGCAGCGGAAGTTCGAGCAGGCGGACTTCGCCGCGGCGGGCGCGGTGGTAGGTGACGACGTCGGGCGTGGCCGACCCCAGCAGGCACACCGCGCCGAGCCGGCGGGCGTACTCCAACGCCGCCTCGCGCGCATGGTAGCGGACGGGGCCGTCTTGTTCCTTGTAGGAGTCGTCGTGCTCCTCGTCGACGACGATCAAGCCAGGGTCTGGCACCGGCGCGAACAGCGCGCTGCGGGCGCCGACGATCACCCGCAGGTCGCCGCGGCGGGCCCGGCGCCATGTGTCGAAGCGTTCGCCGGCGCCGAGCCCGGAATGCAGAACCCCGACCCGGCCGGGGAAGCGGCCGACGAACCGCGCGGTCGTCTGCGGGGTGAGCGAGATCTCCGGGACGAGGACGATCGCCGTGCCCCCGCGCTCCAGGATGTGTTCGCAGGCCCGCAGGTAGATCTCGGTCTTGCCCGAACCGGTCACCCCGTGCAGCAGGAACGCCTCGCCGCCACCAGCGGCGAGGCGTTGGCGGATGGGCTCCCAGACAGCGAGCTGATCTCGGGTCAGCTCGGGAGGTCGGCTGTGGGCAGGCGGGGTGTCGGCCAGCGGATCGCGCATTACTTCGCGCGCCTCGAAGGCGACCAGGCCGCGCTCTTCGAGGTACCGCAGGTCGTGCGGCCTTGCGCCGGCCTCGGCGTAGAGCCAGGTTACGTCGAGCGGGCCGCGTTCGTCGATCAGCGCCTGGAGGACGGCCCGACGCCGCTCTGAGGCCTGGCCGCGGCCGAGGTCGTCGAAGGCGGATCTCGCCCGGGCCGGCGGAACGGCGAGCCTCGCCGCTCGGATCCGGCGCGGGCCGACGGCCGGCTCGTCGAGGACGGGCGTGCTCTCGAGGACGCCGCGCCGCACGAGCGCCTGTGCCGCCCGTCGCCAGTCGCGCCGACCGAGATGGCGCTCGATCTGGCGGCCGCGCAAGGGCCCGCGGGCGCGCAGCAACGCGAGCAGCGCCGCCTGCGTGCCGCCATCCGGCGAGGCCTCGGCGTCGGTCAGACGGTAGCGCTGGTCGGCGTGCCGGGCCAGCCCGCTCGGGATCATCAGCGCGACGCATTCGCCGATCGGGGCGCGCGTGGCCTGGTGCAGCCAGGCGGCGAGTTCGAGCTGCGCCGCGGTCAACACCGGCTCGGGGTCGACCAGCGCTTCGACCGGACGCGTCTCGGGGACCGGCGCTTCGTCCGCCCGTCGCAGAACGACGCCCTGGGCCCGGCGCGGCCCGAACGGCACTACGACCAGATGGCCGGAGCCGACGGTGGTCTCGAGTTGGCGTGGCAGGTGGTAGTGGAACGTGCCCCGGAGCCGCGCTAGGTGCAAAGCGACTTCGACGTAGGCCGGCATCACGCGCCGGAGGCGTTGCGCCGGGTGAGCGAGATGCGCGCGATCCGCAGGCCGTCCATCGCCTCGACCCGCAGCTCGGCCCCGTCGGCGACGACGTGATCCCCCACCTGGGCCAGCCGGCCGAGCCGTCCCAGCACGTACCCGGCCAGCGTGTCGTAGTGCGGGTCCTCCAGGCGCAGGTCGAAACGCTGGTTGACTTCCTCGATCGGGGTCAGACCGTCGATGAGCGCCGTCCCGTCGGGGAGCGGCTGAATGTCGGGCTCGTCGAACGGGTCGGCGACTTCGCCGACGATCTCCTCCGCCAGGTCCGACAGGGTGACGACGCCGGCGGTGCCGCCGTACTCGTCGAGCACGATCGCCATGTGCTGACGTCGGCGGCGAAAGCGCGCCAGCAGCAGACTGACGGAGGCCGTCTCCGGGACGTAGATCGTCTCGCGCATCACGTCGCGCGCCCGGCGGCCGTCGGCGCCGCTTGACCACGCCCGCAGCAGGTCCTTGACATGAACGACACCGACGATGTGATCGGGGCTGCCCTCGTAGACGGGGATCTTGCTGAACGGGTGTTCGCCCACCAGGCGCACGACCTCGGGCAGCGGCGTGTCGGCGGCGACCCCGAACATCTCGGTGCGCGGCACCATGACTTGCCGCACCAGCGTCGCGCCGAAGTCGAAGACGTTGCGCAGCATTTCCTCTTCCTGGTCTTCGACCACGCCCCCCTCGGCGCTGGCGGCAACGAGCATCTTCAACTCATTGACCGAGTGGATCGCCTCGCGCCCGGTCGCCGGAGGCACGCGCAGCAGACGCAGGACGAGGTTGCCGGCGCGCGTCAGCAGAAGGATGAACGGCCGGAGCAGCCACCCGGCGACATACAGCGGCCGGGCGACGAACAGCGCCGTGCCTTCGGGGTCGTTCAGCGCCACCCCCTTGGGAGTCAACTCGCCGAGGATGACCGTCACGCTCGTGATCAGGGCGAAGGCCAGCCCGGCCGACAGGCCGCGCGCCACCTCGTCGCGCAGTCCGATGGGCGCCAGTCGGGCGAGAGGCTCGAACAGGCTCGCCAGGGCCGGCTCGGCGACCCAGCCCAGCGCCAGGCCGGCCATCGTGATTCCGAGCTGGGTCGTGGCGATCGAGCGATCGAGGTGGCGCAGGGAACGCTCGACCCACGGCGCCTCCCGGTTGCCCTGCGCCGCCATCTCCAGGATGCGCGTGCGGCGGACGCGAATGAGGGAAAACTCGGCGGCGACGAAGAAGGCGTTGGCCAGCACGAGCAGGACCACGGCGGCCAGGGCCAGAAGGTCGGCGGGCAGGTTCGACATGTCAGGCGGCCGGGCCCGCGGCGCGGTAGACGGCCGCCGCCCCGTAGCCGACGACCGAGTCGTGGTCCCCGGTCACGTGGCCGGAATGGGCGTAGGCCAACACGTGAACGTCGGTGGCGCCGAGGTCGCGCGCCGCCCACAGGGTGGCCGCCACGGCGGCCTTGCCGCAGGCGAATCCAACGCCCTCGTCCTCCGCCGCCAGGACGCCTTCCGGGTCGAAGGCCTGGATCCGCGCCAACATCTCGCCGTCGAGCCGGCGGGCCGTCGACCCCGGGTAGAAGTGGGACAGGTCCGAACTCCCGACGATTAACGACGCGCGTCCCCGTATGGCGCGGGCGACGGCCTGGCCGACGGCACGCGCCACGGCCGGCGACTGGTCCCGCAACATGACCGGCAGCAAGCCGAACGGGGCGGCGAGGCATCGCTGGAGAAAGGGGAGCTCGATTTCGAGCGAATGCTCCGGGTCGCGGGCGACGCGAACGACGGGAAGCGACGCCATCTCGTCCAGCGCCGCCTCGAAGGCCTCGAGGGCGGCCCGGTCGACAGGAACGGTCCCGAGGGGCGTTGCGTACGCCGCGTGCGCGGTGGTCAGGACGGGGGCGGGGTGGGGATGATGCATCGGCGAGAGAACAGCGACGACCTCGGGCGCGGTCCCCGCAACGACTCGGAACGCGTGGGCCGCGACGCCTCCCGAGTAGCGGTGGCCGGCGTGCGGCGCCACAAGCGCGATGACCGGACCGGGCAGCGGCCGGATCTCGGCCTCGGCTAGCTGCTTGTCGACGGAACGGGCCAGCTCGACGGCGTCGCCGGGATACCAGGTACCGGCGATAGGGGATGGACGGACGTCGGTCATCCCTGCGGAGGGTCTGCCATCCATTCTAACACACGGCCAGGCCTGGTCTTGACAACAGCACAGGTGTTCTATAGAATGCCATGAGAACAGTCGTTCTATTGGAGGCTGCGTGGCTGGGGTGATGCTCTTTGGAGGGAATCTGAGCCTGGCGGCGGCCGGTACCCGGGCCGAGCCTGGCCGGACACGGCGGGACACCACGTCAGGCTGGGGAGCCGCCGATCGGGAGCGGCTCGTTCCGCGGGCGCTCGCGCCGCGCTTGCTGGACTTGCTGCGGATTCCCGATCCGCCACCCTTCATGGCGCCCATCGGGGTCGACGAGTACGGAACGACGGTCTGGCACGACCTGCACCATCCGGCGCATGGGAACCTGCTCGTGGAGGCTCGTTCGCCCGAGGCCCAGGCTGACGCCCTGCGCGCGGCAGCGATCGGGTTGTGCCTGACGACGAGGCCGGCGCTCCTTCAAGTGGTCGCCATCGACGATGGCGGGCGCGACCTGATGGTTCTGGAGTCGCTGCCTCATGCCGTCGTGGATGTGGCAACGAATCCCGCGGCCGCCGCGGTCAGTCTGCGCTGGCTGGGTGCGGAGCTCGGCTCGAGAAGAGGCGAAGGCCGCAACGGGCCCGACATGCTGTTGGTCCTCAAGGATATCGACATCCTGGCCTCGCCGGCCATCCGTCGAGGAGGCGAATGGTTCCGGCGGTTCCTTGCCGGCTCGGAGAGCGGGCTGCACGTGCTGGCGGGGGTCGGGCCGCGCGGTCGGCGGTCTGGCGGGCGTGCCGGTTGGTCCGCGTCGCACCTCATGGCCGACGGCGCGGCGGGCCGTTTTGTTTACCGGAGGGGTCGGCACGTGCGACGGGTTGTCGGGGCAACGCTCTCGGTAGTGGACCTCGACGCGGTCTCCCGCGGCGAGGCCCTTCGTCCGCCCCGCGAGCGGAGGCGTGGGGATTTCGCAGGTCGCCGTTCGCGTTCCGTCGACCCCGTCGGCGCGGAGCCGCTGGCATGAGCCCGCGACCGCCGGCACGCCATCCCGTCGCCGGTGAACCGGTGCGCGTCTGGCCGGCCGTCGGAGGCGCGCCGCACGAGTTCATCTGGCGCGGGCAGCGCTTTCGGGTCCGCTCCGTCGAGAGGGAAGGAGCAGGCAGGGCGGTGGCCGGCGCCTGGGTTCTGCGATACCGGGTTCGGACGAGGACCGGGTTGCGATGCGTACTGACGCAGGACCCCTCGGCGGGCACGTGGCGGATGGACCGGCTGATGGCGGCGGGAGGATCGACGTGAAGGTCCAGGGCGAACGTGTGGGTTCTGCGCCCGGACGCGGTCGCGGGGGACTTGGCGTGGAAGACGAGGTCGCAGCCGCCACCTAGCCGAGCGCCCGACGGCCCATCGACGGCTCCCTTCCCCTCTCCCGTCGCACCCTCCCTGGATGCGTTTGGGCGACTCGCCGCGGGGGGAGGTCCTGAGGGCAAGGTCTGCGCCTCGACAGATGCAGCCTCAGCGGGCGAGGGCGGCGACCAGTGTTTCGAGGGCGGTGCCGAGGTCGGCGTGCCCGGTCTTGCTGGCGATATCGAGCGCCAGGAGCTGGCGGTAGATATCGGCAAGCTGCTCCATCCGAAACCCGGTCGCCTGGCGGGCGACCTTGTCGGCGACGAACCCGGGTAGGCGGTGGGGAGGTTCGCCGAGGACCTGGCGCGGGATGCGGCCGCGGTCGAGGGCGTCGCGGGCGAGCAACAGCAATCGGAACTGGCGCACGATCATGCTGAAGACGTACCGCGGGTCCTCGGTTTCGAGCAGCGTGCGGACCAGGCCGATGGCGCGTCGGCCGTCGCGCCCCCCGACGGATTCGACCATGGCGAAGATGTCGGCTTCGGCGCGGAACGGCGTCAGTCGCCGCAGGTCTTCGACGCCGATCGGGCGGGCGCCGTCGACGTACGCCGCCAGTTTGCGCAGTTCCTGGTCGGCGGTACGGGTGTCCTCGCCTGTCACTTCGCGCAGTCGCCCCGCCGCGGTTGCCTCGATCGTCGCGCCGTAGGCGCGCGCGCGTTCGATCACCCATTTCTCGAAAGCCGCGCCGCGCGGCAGACGATGCTCGCGGGCCGTGGCGCGCTCCGGGTGGTCGGTCACCCAGCGGAGGAATGAGGCGGCGGGATGGCCCGGCGGCTCCCCCTTCCCCCGCTTCGCCTTACCTTCCGACGGCTGAGTGGGCGCGACCGCGATCAGGATGGAAGTGTCCGGCATGGTCTCCAGGAGTCGAAAGAGGCGGTCGGGCAGGGCTGGGCTCCGCCCGGAGGCTGGCGCCAGATCGAGGAGCGCGACGCGATGCGGTGCGAGGAACGGAGGCGAGAGCAGGTGGGTGGCGAGCGCCTCGAGGTCGAGGCGTTGAGCGGAGAAGCGGGCCAAGTTGACCCCCGACGACGCCGGGTCGTCGAAACGGGCGATCTGTTCGGCCAGTTGCTCGGCCAGTGCCAGCTCGTCGTCGCCGTGGAGCAGGAGGACGTTGGTTCGGGGAGGGCCGCTCATCTCGGCGCGCGGGTCATCCGGCCGTGACGACCCGGTGGAGCGTGGTCCGGCCGCGCCGCCAGGTCCGGACTTCGTGGATCCGCAGGCCCTGCGGGTCGGCCTGCGTCGTCACCGTGCGCTGGAGCGCGGTGCCGAGAGGTTGCGCCACCGCCATCGCAGCCGCGCCGAGCAGGACGGCCAGGGGCAGGCGTCCGAGTCGTTGCCGGGCGCCACGGCTGCCGTAGAGCGCGGTGAAGGCCGCGCCCGCGCCGAGGACGCCGGCGGTCAGCAGGTTGGTCCCGCAATTGGGGTGAATCGAGAGCCGGTGCTCGCCGGCGCGCAACCGGCGCAGCGCTTCGCCGGCGGCTTCGGCAACGGCGGCGCCGGGGACGTCGCCGAAGAGGTAGAAGCCGCCGACGTCGGACCGACCGACGAGTGTGGTGTTGACGAAACGCCGACTCAGGATGTGGATCGTGGCGTGCTCGAGCGCGTGATTGCGGCGGATTCGAGAGATGACGGGGGAGTCCAGGAGGCGTGAGGTCATGGGAAGCGGGAGGCGCGGCGGATTATAGCCCGGCGGCCGCGGCGAAGCGCGAGGCAGGGAGCGGCGGGGTCGGGGCCGCGGCCACCGGGCGCGCCAGGCACTCGACGGCCGCCAACACTTCGCCGACGGTCTCGGCCGCCAGACACACCGCACGGGCCGACGACGGGGCGTCGAGGCGATCGAGGTAGCGGGCCAGATGCTTCCGAAACAGTACGACGGCTCGCGGTTCGTCATGGAAGACGGTCATCCGCCGCAGATGCTCGCGCGCGACGCGCAGGACCTCCGCCGGCGGAACGCAGTCGGCGGGGAGGCCGCGGAACACCCACGGGTTGCCGATGGCTGCCCGACCGATGAGCACACCATCGCAACCGGTGGCCTGCATCAGGTCGCGGGCGGCGTCGGCCGAGGCCACGTCGCCGTTGCCGAGCACGGGGATCGGCACGGCGGCCTTGATCTCCCCGATCGGCGCGTGGTCGGCGCGGCCGCGGTAGCCCTGCTGGCGCGTGCGGCCGTGGACGGCGATTAGGCGTCCGCCGTTGTCGGCGATGGCGCGGGCCACGTCGAGGTAGTTGCGCGTTGCATCGTCCCATCCCAGGCGGATCTTGGCCGTGATGGGGATCGGCAGCGCACGACTGAGCGACCCGACGATGCGCCCGATCTTGGCCGGATCGCGCAGCAGGCCGGCACCCGCGCCGCGGCCGGAGACGCAGCGCGCCGAGCAGCCCATGTTGATGTCGAGAATGTCGGGTTGGAGGTCGATCAGGCGACGCCCGGCCTCGAGCAGCCGCGCCGGGTCATCGTCGAAGATCTGGAACGCGACTGGCCTTTCCTGCGGCAGGTAGGCCAGGCTGGCCAGCGCCGACGGGGAACGGGCCACGATCGCCGCGGCGCTGACGAACGAGGTGTAGCTCATCGCCGAGCCGAACTCGCGGCAAAGCGAGCGAAACGGGAGGTCCGAGAACCCGTCCATCGGCGCCAGGATCAGGCGCCCGGAGATCGGCAGCGTGCCGACGCGGAAGGCGGGCGATTCCATGGTCGGCAAGGATAACATGCGGCCTGCCTCGGCTAGAATCGGCGGTGTGGACTGGGGCGTCGTCGGACATCGCTGGGCGGTCGAGCTGCTGGCGAGGCAGCTGGCGCGGGGCACGAACCACCACGCCTATCTGATCACGGGGCCGGACGGCGTGGGTCGGCAACGGCTGGCGCTGGCCCTGGCGCGCGCTGTGCTGTGTGAGCGGCCGCCGCGGCCGGGGGACTCGTGCGGCGAGTGCCGCGCCTGCGAGCAGGTCGGCCGACGGGTGTACCCCGACTTGCACGTCGTCGAGCGCGCCGATGACCGGCAGGGCATCACCATCGAACAGATCCGCGACCTCCAGCGGCAGTTGTCGCTCGCGCCGCTGGCCGGCCGGGCCCGCGTCGGTATCCTGCTGGAAATGGAGAAGGCCAGCGAAGGCGCGGCGAACGCGCTCCTCAAGACCCTCGAAGAACCTGCGGAGCGCGTGGTGCTGATCCTGACGGCCAGCGAGGCGGAGGCCGTCCCGCCGACGATCGCCTCGCGCTGTGAGGTCCTGGCGTTGCGGCCGGTGGCGGACGAGGAGATCGAGCAGCACCTGATGGCTCGCGGGGCTGAGGCGACGGCGGCTCGCCAAGCGGCGCGGCTGGCCGCAGGTCGGCCGGAGCTTGCCTTGCGGTTCCTCGATGAGCCGGCCCTGCTCGCGCGGCGAGAGGCGTATCGGGTCGAGCTGGCAGACGTCCTGGGCATGAACCTGGCCGGACGTTTCGTCCAGGCCGACGCCTGGAAGGACGATGACGATCTCGAAGAACGGCTGCTGGCCTGGATGGAGGGCGGCCGCGCGGCGCTGCGTGGGTCGCTGGCGGACGGCGGCGCGGCGCGGAGCGCGGAGATGAGCGGCGTCCTCGACGCGGATGCCGCGCGGCGCCTGCTCCTGGCGATCGTTCGCACGCTGGAGGGACTGCGGCAGAACGCCAACGTGCGGTTGGCTCTGGAGACGCTGATGCTCGACCTGCCGCAGGCGCGGGCCAGGCCGCCGGAGGCGCGCCGCGCGGCAGGCTAGTCCTGCGTTCCGAGAGTTCATGGATGAATCGCGGAGCGCCGATGTTACGCCAGGGCGAACGGCCTCCCCGTGCATGAGCCAGCGCTCCTGGCCGAAAGGATCCTGCAGGGGGTGAGGTGGAAAGGGCGTTCTTCAGCCGCGCGCGAGGGCGCTACGCCCCGGCGGAGGGGCCCTCGGCCGGGGCGGCGGGCGGAGGCGGCGCGCCGGTTCGCGGTTCGACGATCAGGCGAACCGCCGTGCGTTCCTTGCCTTCGATGTCGACCGTCGTGAATTCGGGCAGGCAGATGGCGTCGATGCCGTCTTCGAGCAGGTAGCCGCGGGCGATGGCGGCGGCCTTCACGGCCTGGTTGACGGCGCCGGCGCCGATGGCCTGGACCTCGGCGCGGCGATGCTCACGGACCATACCGGCAATGGCGCCGGCGACCGAGGAAGTCCGGGAGCCGGCCGAGACCTTGATGACGTTCATCGGGCCTCCTTTGGCGAGAGGGGTGCGTTGCCCGATTGCTCGTCCGAGGTGGGATTGTAACGGATAGGCGTCGGTGCAACAAGAACGGCGGCCGGGGCCGCCGCTTCCACAGGTATCGCCCGTGGTCGAGGCCGGGCGGATCAACCGAGACGGCCGTTGACGCGGGCCACCTCCTCTTCGTCGAACACGACCTCTTCTTTCCCCTCCAGCTTGTCGTAGATCTTGGCCACGATCAGATCGAGGTGACTGGCGTGGGCGACGTAGTTCAGGTCGCCCGCCGGGACGGTCAGCACCGGGCACAGGGTGAACGTGCGAATCCAGTCCTCGTACAACTCGTTGAGCTGGCACAGGTAGGCCGGCTGGATCTCCTGCTCGTAGCTGCGCCCGCGGGCGGCGATGCGCTCCAGCAGGGTCGGCACTTCGGCCCGCAGGTACACGACCAGATCGGGGGCCGGCAGGAACTGGGTCAGCACGGAGTACAGCTCGCGATAGCTGCGGTAGTCCCGCTCGGCGAGGTGACCCTGGCGGTACAGGTTGCGGGCGAAGACCTCGGCGTCTTCGTAGACGCTCCGATCCTGGATGGAGGATGTCGGGTGGTCGCACAACTCACGATGGATGCGCAGCCGCCGCGTCAGGAAGAAGATCTGCGAGTGAAACGCCCAGGCGCGCATGTCGCGGTAGAAGTCGGCCAGGTAGGGGTTGTCGCCGACCGGCTCGAAGAACGGCTGCCACCCCAGGCGCTGCGCCAGCAGCTCGACCAGCGTCGACTTGCCGACCCCGATGTTGCCGGCCACGGCGATGAACTTCTTCATCGGGCACCTCCAGGGCCGGCGCCTACGCGCCGTGCCGGGCGGACCAGTGCTCGAGGAACGTCTCGAGATGGTCGAGGTACGCGTCGAGTTCGAGGAAGCGTTGCGGCGCGGCATCGGCCGACAGGCCGAGGGCGGCGGTGGCCGCCTTCCACGCCGGGAGGTGTTCCTCGGCCGCGGCGAAGTCGGTGAGCGTCGTCAACGACCGTTCCCACAGACTGAGCATCGGGTGCAGCACGTTGTGGGGCTGACCCGCCTCGAGCCAGGCCTGGAATCCGCGCAGGTAGTAGTCGCGGCGTTCGGGCTGGAGCGCCGGATCCGTGGAAAGCGGCGCGGCGACGTCGAACGTGCGCGCCCAGGAAGCCACCCAGTCGGCGAAGTCGTGCGGCCCGGAGGCGTCGAGGCCCACCAGGCGGAGCAGCCCGGCGTGGGCCTCCGGGCATCCCGCCGCGGCGGCGGCGTTCTCGAGAATGGCCAGGACACGTCGTCCGGCGGCAGGCGGGCCGGCTAGGGAAGCGATGGCGTTGGCGCCGGCGAGGGCGGCGCGCATCAGGGTCGCGATCCAGGGTGCGGCGGCGTCGAGAGAGGCCTGGGCGGCGCGGCCGCGCTGCAGGAAGGACCGGGCCCTCGCCAGGCGGTGATCGGCGCGCAGGAACTGGCCGCGAGCAGCGGCCTGCGCCCATTCGAAGAGGTGCTGCGGATCGTACAGCGGCACCGGGTCGTAGATCGCCGGCCCGAGCCAGGGATCGACGCGCAGCAACCGCGGCTGGGCGTAGCGCTGGCGATCGTGGTGAGCGATGTCGAGGTGGACCTCGTCCGAAAGCCGGACGATCTCGCGCGTCTCGAGCGGGGCGTGGTCGTGGACGAGGACCAGGTCGATGTCGGCGGCGCCGCCGAGCAGGGCCTGGTCGTGGACGACCGATCCGATGGCGTAGGCGGCGACGAGCCCGTCGCCCTCGGCCCGCGCCTCGACTTCGCGGCGGGCGGCCTCCAGGAGCTGGGCGCGCGTGATCCTCAACCGTCGCCTCCCGCCTCGAAGGGGAGCGCCGGCTGATAGGGCGGAATGCCGAGCGCGTCGCGCACGCGTGAGGCGATGAAATCGAGGTCGGCCGGGTTGCGGACGAAGTCCAGCTGGGCGGTGTCGATGACCAGCGTCGGGCCAGACTGCGGCCCGGCGAAGTATTCCTCGTAGGCGCGGTTGAGGCGGTCGATGTATTCGGGATCCATGTCGCGTTCGTAGGGGCGATCGCGCAGCGCGATGCGCTGAAGCGCCGTCGGCGTGTCGACTCGCAGGTAGACCGTCAGGTCGGGCGGGTGCAGCCGTTCGGCGAGCGCGGCGTGCAGCCGGTAGTAAGTCTCGAGCTCGTCGCCGTCGAGATTCAGCCGGGCGAAGAGCGAGTCCTTCTGGAAGGTGTAGTCGGAGACGAGCGAGCCGCGGGCCAGGGCCTCGGGCACGGCGTCGCGCTGCTGATGGTAGCGGCTGAGCAGGAAGAAGATCTGGGTCTGGAAGGCGTAGCGGCGACGGTCGGCGTAGAAGTCGGAGAGGAACGGGTTCTCCTCGAAGGCTTCGAGGAGCAGCGCGGCGTCGAACATCGGATGCAACAGGCGCGCGAGCGTGGTCTTGCCGACACCGATGACGCCTTCAATCGCCAGATACATCGCCGGAGCTCAAGGGGAGACGAACGTCGATGGGGGAGGATACCCGCCTTTCGCGGCGGGCGCAAATGAAGGCCAGCGGTCTGCCATCAGGGGTCGGCTCTCAGCATTCCCGCTTCGGCCGCGGCCGTCGTGGTTCGGTACGCGGAGATCGCGCCGAGCACGCCGGCGAGGACGATAGGCTCTCCGCCGAGCGAGGACGGCTGACGGCTATGGCTCATGGCGGAACTGAAGGCAGTAGTGATGGAACGTGTTGCTGACCCAGGCATGTCCGAGGCCGTACGGCGCCAGGCGAATGTTGTCCTGGCACCAGATCTTCTCGTCCTTGAGGGCAAACACGTCGGAGAGGCGACCCGCCAGGTCCCAGGCGAGGGGATAGACGCGGCCGCCCTTCTTGACGTTCTTGACGATGATCGTCAGGTAAGCGCCCGGGCGCAGGGCAGGGCGCAGCCCGGCGTACACGGCGACCAGGCGATCGAGGAACACGTGGTAGTCCGAGATGTTTCCGAGGTCGGCCGGGTCGTCGGAATAGGTGACGTCGAGTTCGCTGGCGGCGCGTCGGCGCTGCTGGGTCTCGGCACCGCGGGCGTGGAGCATGTCCCAGTACGGGGGCGAGGTCAGCACGTAGTCGCATGTCGGGATGGCGAGCGCGGCCAGGTTCGAAGCGTCGGCTTGGAGCACTTCCAGTCGCAGTTCGGGAGCCGGTGTGGTGCGGCGGGCCTCGTCCAGGCGGCGGCGGGCGATGGCGGCGTAGGCGGGGTTGAGCTCGACCCCGATCCCGTGGCGGCCGGACTCGAGGCAGGCGAGCAGCGTCGAACCCGTGCCGACCATCGGGTCGAGAACCGTCTGGCCGCGGCGGGTGAAGAACTCGATGAACTCGCGCGCCAGGGTTTCGGGGAACTTCGCCGGATGGCGCAGGACGTCGGCCGGCCGCGGCGGCGGATTGTGGATGAACCATGACTTCTGGAACTTGAGCCAGGCCTTCGAGTCCAGGTCGTTGAGGCGGGGCGAGGCGCGGCGGGAACGCGTCGTACGTTTCACGGCATCGCCGTCGTCGTGGCCGTGGGGCGCGCCGGGGCCAGCGCGTGAACGATCAGGTTGTCGAAGCTGACGGTGAGTTGCCCGGCGGAACCGGCACGGATCAGCAGGCCGAAGCCGCCGCGGTCGAGAGCCGCGTCGCGGGCCGTCAGGACCTCGACCCCGTTCAGGTACATCTTCAGGTCGAGACCGCGCGCCCAGACCGCCAGGTGATTGTGCGCCGGGGCCCCCGGCCGGAGGGCCGTGGTCTCGACGCGCAGGGTCAGGCCGCGCGAGCCCTCCTCGAGCACGCGCGACATGCGCACCGTGCCGTCGCACCCGAGGAGGAAACGATACTCCTGGCCGAGGCCGTCGCCGCGGGCCGTCAGGCCGAACTCATCGCCAGGATTGCAGACCACGGTGACGACATCGACCTCGGCGAAGAAGTCGCCCGCCTCCGGCTCGGGGCGCCGGGCGCTATGGTACCCGCGCGGCGCATGGACGGCGAGGGTCAGACGGCCGTCGGCGATGGCGGCGCCGCCGGTGGAGGTCGTGACCAGACGCCACGCCGACGGGTCGTCGAAGGCGTCGTGGAGCAGGAGCGAGCCGAGCACGACGCCCGGATCGGGTGTGGGCGTGGCGGAGGCGGCTGCCGTCCACGTCGGCGACGGGACCAGGGTGGGAAAGGCGACGGTGGACGTGGGCGGAGTGGTCGGCGAGGCGGTCGGGGTCGGCAGCGCCGATGGGGTGGCGGCGCAGGACGAATGCAGGGCCGCAAGCACGACGGCCAAGGCGAGGGCGTTTCGGTTCACCGCTGCGAATCAGGGCGAGAGGTGCCAGACGGAGAAGTCGTCGAACGTGACCACGACGCCCGGCGTCTCGCGGGCGAAGGCGTACAGCCCGAACGTCCCGTAGAACAAGTCGGCATCCTGAAGCGGTGGGCCGAGGGCCATGCCGTTGGCGAAGACGGTGATGCGATCGCCGTTGGCCAGCAGCCCGAGGCGGTTCGTCGCCTGCGGACCCTGGACGATGGCCTCCGCCGCCATCCAGTCGCGCAGCACGGCGACGGCGCCTTCGTGGAACTTGCGCACGCGGTAATGCCCGTCGCACGAGACCTCGAGAGCGTAGCCGCTGTTCAGGTTGACTCCGCCGATGCGCACGGCGAAGCCGGCGGCGTCCTTCCCGCGGCATGCCTGGATGACGGCGGTGACTTCGGCGTAGAAGTCTCCGGCGGCGGCGTCGGGGAGCGTCGCGCTCCACCAGATGTAGGCGTCGGCGAGCAGGTCGGAGGCTTTCAGCCCGCCATCGGTCAGGGTGTTGACCGCGCCGGGGTCGCTCAGCTCGCCCCAGGTGAGCCGGTCGAAGCCGTCCCGGTAGTCGGGCGCCGAGAGATCGAGGCCGAGGCCGAAACGCGGATCATCCGTCGGCAGAGGGGGAGCGGTCGGCGTGACGGTCGGACCGATGGTGGCGGTCCAGGTCGGTACGGGGGTCAGGGTAAGGGATGGCGTGGCGGAGGGCGGCGGTGTGCGCGTGGCGGGCAGCGGCGGCGCGGCGGTCAGCGTGGCGGCGACGCCAGTCTGCAGCACGGACACCGGCGGGGCGGCGGCCGGACGATTGCAGGCCGCCGCCACCAGTGCCAGCGCCAGGACGATCGCTGGGGAGCGGCGTCGTGGCCAGGGGAACGGACCGGGACGGCTCACGGAATGAACTCGATGTTCCAGTAGGCAAAGTCGTCGAACGTCGCCGTCAGGTCGAAGGTGCGGGAGGCGCGGGTGTAGAGGGCGAAGGTGCCGTAGGTGTGGCGGTAGTTCACGTCCCAATACTCGCCGACCTCGACGCCGTTGATGAAGAACGCGAAGCGCGCCTGGTACCCCCACAGGCCGAGGCGGTTGGTGGCGCCGGGGCCGGTCTGGATGGCGTCGGACTCGGTCCAGTCGATGAACTCGACCTGGTTGCCGCCAACCTGGTGCATACGGAAGCGCCATGCGCCGTCGCAGGAGACTTCGAGCGAGTATCCGCCGGCGTTGGCCTGGCGGTCGACGCGGATCGCCAGGCCGACCGAGTCGCGCTCGACGCAGTCGCCGTTGGTGGCGCTGACCTCGGCGTAGACGTTGCCGGAGGCGGTGTCGGTGTTGGTCCACCAGACGAACGTCTCCTCCGGTTCGTAATCGACGCCGAACAGCCGGCCGTCGGCCACCCAGTAGGCGGCGCGGCCGGGTGTGTCGTAGTCGAACCACGCCTCGGGGTTGTCGAAGGTGTCGAAGTGATCGGGGTGCGCCAGGTCGAGATTGGCGCGGCGGTCATCGGGGTCGAGGGCGAAGGCGGTCGGCGTCGGCGGCAGCTCGAGTCGCCGCGGGCCGGCCGTCGTCGGGGCGGCCTCGGTCGCGGCGACGGCCGCCTGGGCCGAGGTCGCCGTCGCCTGAGCCTCGGACGCGGTCAGGCCGCCGGGCAGCAGCCGGTCGGCCGCCGAGCATGCCAGGCCGGTTGCCGCGATCACCGCCAGCCACAGGGGGATCGGACGTGCCCGCATCGTTCCCTCCCCGCCTAGGGAGTGAGCATGACCTTTCCGGAGTCGCCGGAGGCCATTCGCTCGAAGGCGTCGTGGAAATCTTCGAGCCGAAAGCGATCGGTCACCATAGGAGAGAGGTCCACGGCGCCGGATCGGATGAGCCCGCGGCCCTGATACCAGGTCTGCCACAGACGTCGTCCGCTGATGCCCATCACATGGGCGGCCTTGAAGACGATGTGTCGGTTCCAGTCGAAGGTGAACGCGCCGGGGGCGACGCCGAGCAGCGCCGCGTCCCCGCCGGGCTTGAGCAACGAGAAGCCCTGGTCGATGGCCGCCGGCGCGCCCGACATCTCGAGCAGCACGTCGACGCCTTCCCCGTCGGTGGCGTCGCGCACCGCCTGGAGCACCGGATCCTCGACGGCGTGCAGCGCCAGGTCGGCGCCCATTCGTCGGGCGAAGTCGATGCGGTAGCGGCTGATGTCGGTGGCGTAGATCGCCCGCGCTCCGATGGCGCGGGCCACGGCGATCGTCATCAAGCCGACGGGACCGCAGCCCGTGACGAGCACCTTCTTGGCGCGCAGGTCGAAGGCAAAGGCGGTGTGGACGGCGTTGCCGAAGTTCTCCTGGAGGACGGCCACCTCGAGCGGCAGGTCGGGCGGGTTGGGCCAGGCGTTTTGCGCCGGGACGGCGATGTACTCGGCGAAGCCGCCGTCGCGGTCGATGCCGATCAGGCGCGTGTTCTCGCAGATGTGGCCCTGCCCGGTGCGGCAGAAGGCGCAGGTGTTGCAGATGACGTGCGACTCGAGCGAGACGAAGTCGCCGATGTTGGGGGTCGAGACCATGGCGCCGCGCTCGACGACCTCGCCGCACACCTCGTGCCCGACGACGACCGGCGGCCGGAGGCGCCCGGCGGCCCAGGCATCCCAGCGGTAGAGGTGCAGGTCTGTGCCGCAGATCGAAGCCGCCCGCACCCGCACCAGGACGTCGGACGGACCGACCCTGGGAAGAGGAACGGATTGGACTTCGAAACCCGGCCCTGGCGCAGCCTTGACGACGGCGCGCATTGTGTCGGCCATGCGGCAGACTCCTCGATCCTCACCGCGGGGATGCGGCGAGTATAGCACCGAGGCGGACGGATCGATCGGCCGCCGGCGCTCCAACGACTGGGAGTCTCCGGAAGAACGTGCTCGCGACCCCACCTCCTGCGGGACTCTTGCGGGCCACGCCGTCGGCGCACGCACGAGGGGAAGCAAGGGGAGGGGGTCGGACGATGACGCGGCGTTCGTCAGCAGGTTGCTGGGGCTTGCATCGGTTGTGGGTGGCACCTTTCACCAGTGTCCCGCGGCGCGGGGACAACCTCCTCGCCGCGCGGCGGCGCGGTCAGGGCGAGGACGGGGTGCCCAGGTCCAGACCGCCTGGCGCGTCGAAGTCGATCCGGTCGGCGAAGGCGCGGCCGATCCGCTCAAGCAGGTCGACCGCCCACGCCGCATCCATCCCGATCTTCGAGACGTCGACCCCTTCGGGCACCTCGACCCCCAGTTCCGCCATGATCTTGGGCGACAGGTCGAGCTGGTAGCGGCGGAAGTCGAGGCGTCCGGGCTGGCCGTACTCCCGGCGCGTGATGTAGGTCTGCCAGTCGGCCGAATCCTCGAGCAGTTCCGCCAGCACCCACCCCGCCCAGTCGGCGATGTTGGCCCGCCGGGCGTCGATGGTGTGCGGCAGTCGGCCGGTGCCGAAGGAGAGCATGCGCGTCTCGCCCGGCACGTAGCGACCGCCGCTGTAGTGGAGGGCCTCGACCGCCGCCTGGTAGCAGGGGTTGCCGGCGACGCCGACGCCGCCGTCGACCCAGACGTACTCCGTCCCGCGGTAGGTAGCGACGTGCGGCGGGAAGTAGGTCGGTGCGACGATGCTGGCCAGGACCGCGTCGCGCAGCGGCAGATCGCCCCACAGGCGCGCGTTGCCCTCCTGGTCGCGCACGAAGAAGTCGGTGCGACCGTTGCGGGTGTTCTTGGCGGTGATCAGGACGTCGAGCGGGAGACTGTTGAGCGGGAGGTGGGCGCCCATCTCGGTCAGCAGCCGGGCGATGAAGTCGATGCGGTAGCGGTGGTTGCCGCCGTTGAGGACGACCTGCCACCAGGGAAGACGATGGAACGCTTCCTCGGCCAGTTCGCGATACAGGGCGAGCAGCCCGCGGGCGCTGATCCCGAGGGCGATGCCGCCGGCGATGACCGCGCCGGTGGACGTGCCGGCCGCCATGTCGAAGATCTCGCGGCACGGTTTGCCGAGCCGCGACTCGAGCCGCACCAGGCAGGCCAGCGGGATGATCCCGCGCACGCCGCCGCCGTCGATCGAGAGAATCGTCTTCATGCCCGGGATGCCGTTGCGAGTTCCGTGCCGACGCCGGGCCGCGGCTCGATCGCCATGCCCCGCCTGGGCCCTCTACGAAGGGCCTGCCTCGGAATGAGGTGAGAGCGATTCGCCCGTCACGGCGGTGGCCTATGCCTCGACCATCCGGAACCCGAACACGCGCCCGAAGGCCTCGATCACTTCGCGTCGCACCCGGTCCAGCGGCGGAGGCGGATCGAGCAGCTGCTCGAGCGAGACCACCGGATGATCGACCAGGCCGCAGGCAACGATGCCTTCCCAGTACGACATGTCGGGCGCCACGTTGAGGGCGAAGCCGTGCCGGCTGATGCCCGCCGAATCGACCTTGACGCCGATGGCGGCGACTTTGGCGGGGGCGCGGCGCGCCGCCGGCGGACAGCGCGGGCAGCGCGCGGCAATGTCCGGCTGCACCCAAACACCGGTCAGCCCCGCCCTCTGGCCGCTGGCCAGCCCCAGCCGCGCCAGCGCGACGATCAGCGTCTCCTCCAACCGCCGCACGAAACCGACGTAGTCCGCCTGAGGCAGGCGGCCGTGCACGTCCAGTCTGCCCAGCGGTAGCAGGGGATAGCCGACGAGTTGGCCGGGGCCGTGGTACGTGACGTCCCCGCCACGATCGACCCAGTGCACTTCCACCTGGCGGGCGGCGCGCGTCGCCTCGTCCCACAGCAGGTTCTCGGCGCGACTGCGGCGGCCGAAGGTGAAGGTGTGGTGATGCTCGAGCAGCAGCAGCATCGGCGGCTGCCCGCCGTCGGCGATGGCGGCGGCGAGTCTGTCCTGGAGCGAACACGCCTCGGCGTACGGCGTCACCCCAAGATGGATCACCTGGCAGGTCGCCCGCGTCATCGTCGTCATCGACGGTCGCGGCATTATAAGCGGAGGGGTTCGAGAGTAGAATGACCGCGTGACTTCGATCGCCGAAGTCGTTCGCCTCAGGCGCAGACGCCGCCCGCGCGGCATGGCGGCCGAGTCGTGGTCGACGGTTCTCCTCGCGCTAGGCGCCTTCGTGTTGCTCTTGGCGGGCGCGGTCGGCGTCGCAGCAGCCCGCCGGTTGTTCTTCTCCGCCGCCGACCTGCCCGACGCCGCGTCGCTGGAGAGTTTCTTCGGCCCGGCCGGCCAGGAGCGATTCCGGCCGGCGCTGCTGTTCGACCGAAGCGGGACCGTGTTGTTGGCGCAAGTGGTCCACCCGCTCTCCGCCGACCGACGCTGGGTCCGGTTGCAGGATCTGCCGGCCGAGGTGAGCCTGGCCACCGTGGCGGCCCTCGACCCGACGTACTGGGCGAACGCAGGATACGACGCTGGCGCCGCGGCGCGCACGCTGCTGGCGCTGGTGGCGGGGCTGTCGCCGCCGAGCCGCGCGCCGACGATCACGGAGCGACTCGCCGAACAGACGCTCATCGGCGCCGCGCCCTCGCCGCTTTCGGCGACGGCGCTGGCGGCGGACATCGCTTCGTCCTACGCAAAGGAACGCGTCCTCGAGTGGTTCCTCAACAGCGCCGACTACGGCCACCTGGCGTTCGGCATCGACGCCGCCTCACTCGTGTACTTCGGAAAGCACGCCGACCGATTGACGCTCGGGGAGGCGGCGTTGCTGGCCGCGCTGCCGGCTCGGCCGGACGTCGACGCGCTGGCCGATCCGCAGGCGGCGCGGGCTCTCCGCGACGAAGTCCTGGAGGCGATGGTGCGCCAAGGGGCGATCGCCCAGGCCGAGGCGGCGGAGGCTCGGGCCGAGGCGCCGAAGCTCCGCGTCGAGACGGCGCGCGAGGCCATGCAGGGGCTGGCCTTCGTCGAGGCGGCGTGGCGGGAGCTGCGCCAGCGGATCGGGCCCGGCGCGGCGGCTCAGGGGGGTGTGCGAGTTGTGACCACACTCGACCTGGATCTCCAGCTCCAGGCCGACTGCGTGCTACGGACCCATCTGGCGCGCATGGCCGGCGGGGACCCGACCTCGATCGTCGGGGCCGCCGATGGATCGCCCTGCGTCGCGGCGTCGCTCCTGCCGGCGGTAAGACCCGGGGACGTGGGAGTCGACCACGGCCTGGAGCGCGCCGCCGTCGTCGTGCTCGATCCGAGCCGAGGCGAGATTCTGGCCCTCGTCGGTCCGGCCGACGAGCCGCAGCCGGCCTCCGGCGCGCTCGAGCCGCTGCTCTACCTGAGCGCGTTCAGCAAGGGATATACCCCGGCGACGATGCTCATCGACGGCGACGGGCGCGGGCCCATGCGGCTCCGGACGGCGCTGACGGAGGGCTCATCGTCGGTCGCCAACCAGTTGCTCGATGGAGTCGGCGCGCAGACCGTCGCCCGAACTCTGACGCAGCTCGGAGTCGCGACCGAGGCCGCGGGTCTGGACTCGTTGGAGAGGTTCCCCCTCCGGCTCGATGACCTGGCTGCGGCGCTCGGCGTTCTGGGCCAGGGCGGGCTTCAGGCGGGCGTCGCGGCGGTCGACGGCGGTGGGCTCGAGCCGTCGCTGATTCTGGCCGTCCAGCGGCCGGATGGCGGTGTGCTGTACCGCGCCGAAGTCGATCGTCGAAGCCTGACCTCCGAAGGGCTGGCCTTCCTGCTCAACGACATCCTCTCGGACGCGGAGGCGCGGGCCCGCCGCTACGGTCCGGGGAATGCATTCGAGGTCGGCCGGCCGGCGGCCGTCGTGACGGCGCAGTCGGAGGCGGTCGCCTGGGCCGCCGGGTACACACCGCAGCGAGTCGTGGCGGTGTGGGCGAGCGCCGAACGAGGCGAAGCGCTGAGCGGGGTCACGCCTCTCAACGGGGCCACGCCCGTCTGGCAGGCGCTGACCCGCTACGCTCATCGCGACCTCCCTGTCGCGGCCTGGAGGATGCCGCCCGATGTGACGCAGGTCGACGTTTGCGATCCGTCCGGATATCTGCCGACCCCGTACTGCCCGCGAGTCGAGGGTGAGGTCTTCCTGCTGGGGACCGAACCGGCCCACGCCGATACGTTCTACCGGCCGTTTCGAATCAATCGCGAGACGGGGCGGCTGGCGACGTACTTCACGCCGCTCGACAAGATCGAGGAGGTCGTGTACTTCGTTCCGCCGCCCGAGGCCGAGGCCTGGGCGCAGGCAGCCGGCCTCGCTTTGCCCCCGCAGGAATACGACTGGATTCCGTCGCCCGGGTCGCCCGATCCGGAAGTCCATCTCGCGGCGCCGGAGTTCTTCGCCGTCGTGGCCGGCCAAGTGACCGTGCGCGGCACGGCGGCCGGGGATGCGTTCGCCTCCTACCGGCTGGACGCCGGCGCGGGGCTCGATCCGCGGTCCTGGCTCCAGATCGGCGGCGACCGGACTGCGCCGGCGCGCAACGACGTCCTCGGACAATGGGACACGACGGGCCTGCACGGCGTCTACATCCTGCGGCTGACGGTCGTGCGTGAAAACGGGACGGCCGAGACGGCCGCCGTGCCGGTGACGGTCGACAACCGCCCGCCGGAGGTGCGCATCATCGTGCCGGCGGATGGGCAGTCGTACTCGGCGCCGGAGGACCGCGAGGCGGCGGTGCAGGTCGAGGTCTTCGACGGGACGGGGCTGGACCGCGTGGTGATCTACCTCGATGGCCGGCTGCTGGCGACGGTCAGTGAGGCGCCGTGGTCGGTGCGCTGGCCGCTGGGCGCGGCGGGGGAGCACACGATTCGGGCGCGGGCCTACGACGTGGCCGGGAATTGGGCCGATTCGGAGCAGGTGACGTTTACCGTTGTGCGGTAGGGGCGCTTTCGAGTCCGCAGGCGCGCTGAGCTTGCCTGCCCTGAGCGAAGCGAAGGGTCGAAGCGCGCCTGCCCGCGCCTCGCCGGCGTCCTTCGACAGGCTCAGGACGCCTCCCTCTCTCGAGCCGCGCAGCGCCTCGATAGCGCCCGGGCGCGCCTAGAAGATGATGATCGGCGTCGCCGTTGGCGTCTTGGTCTTGGTCGGCGTCGGGGTAGGCGTCGGAGGCGGGGGACAGACGCCGGGCAGGCCCGGGCTGGGGTTGAAGTCGTAGCCCCAGCGGCACGTGCTGTCGATCAGCGCCAGGTCCTTGATCGGGTAATGCGGCGACTCGCTCAGAGGCGACCCGGCTTGGGCCAGGGTGAAGTGGTCCTGATAGTCCTGTTGCGCCGGTTGTGGGTCGGCGAAGGCCCAGCCCCACCACAGGAACTCCGCGTCGCCGGCGATGAGTGCCGCCTTGAAGGCGAGCTGAATTCGGTTCGGCGCGGCGGGCGAGATTCGAATCCAGGCCGCGTCCGGATCCGGCCCGCTCCCCTGATCGAAGACCAGGGTCTCGTAGCCGTCTGTGCTGGACGGCGGATCGGACTGCACCGGGGTGTTCGCCCCGACATCGTTATTTGTGTCCTGATAGACGCGCACGCCGTCGGTCGTCCAGTCCGTCCCGGGAGGCGCACCGCCGATCACGATCCAGTCCCCGCGGCCGTCCATGTCGGTGTCGATCTCGACGGCGTACGAGGCCGGCGCGGCGGCGACCGGCGGCCATTCGAGGGACAGCGTGACGTACATCCACGGGCCGCTGCCGGCGATCTCGGCGCGGGTCAGGTCGAGGTAGCCCTTGTACTCCATCGCCTGGGAAGTGAAAGGCCGCTCGAAGGCCCCGATGTTGAAGTTGTCGGCGATGCTGCGCCGATCGGCCGCGAGAGGCGCGGTCGACCGGTCGGTCATGAACCTGGCCGGGGCCGGCGGCTCGCCGGGGAACATCGTGTGCACGATCGGAGCGGTCGGGGTGACCTCGGGCGTAACGACCGCCAGCGTCGGCGGTTCGCCGGTCGCTGGAGGCGGAGACGTGCGAGAGGCCTCGGCCGGGCCGGTAGCGGCGGCGCCGGTCGGCTGCGCGGCCTGGAGACCCGGCAGGTTGCACGCCAGGGCGGCGGCCGCGAGAATCAGGACGAGAAGAACCGGGCGAGACCGTCGCATGGTGCCTCCTTCGCCGGCGCGGGGGCGGGCCGGTGGCTCAGTATACAACGGGAGGTCAATCGACGTCCCAGGGCGCGGCCGACAGCCGGTCTCCGCTCACGGCGGCGTGCACGGCGTCGGCGGTTTCGGGGACCAGCTCGGCCGTCGCCAGCAGCAGGCCGAAGCAGCCGGCCGACATCATGTCGCCGGCGGGAACGGCGAAGTACGGGCGCAGGCGCGAGCCGAACATCAGCTCGCGCCGCGGGCCGGTGACGGCGACGCCATACGGTCCGGAAGCGAGGTCGAGCGCGTCCGTCGTCAGTGTCAGCGCGCCGTGCCCCTGATCGGCGAAGACCTCCTCGTTGGTGAGACGCCCGGCGGCGAACCGTTCGAGGAAATCGTCGAGCTTCGTTCGGCTGAGCATTCCGGTGTGGTGCTCGAAGACGCCTTCGATCCCCTCGGCGCCGATGCGCATCGCTAGCGTGTGGAAATTCCCGACGTTGACCGACAGGCGCGGCGTGCGGGCGGCGACCCGCGGATCGAGGGACGCCCCCAACACGGCCGCCGGCGCCGTATCCATCATGACGAGCGGCGCGTCGAGGGCGCCGGCCGAGTCGGCCACGGCGCGCATCCGCGTGAGGGCCGGGGGGATCGACTCGGCGCGGTGGGCGAAGGCGGTCAAGCCGCCGCCGGAGCGGACGCGCGCCTCGAGATATTCGAAGCGGAACTTGCGGTCCGAAACATCGGGCGGCGCGGCGCCGTGGTCGAAGACCGCCACGGCGACGGCCCGCGGCGCGAGCGCCAGCCCGAAGCTCTCGAAGGCCGAGACGATGCGCGGGTAGTCGAAGTCGCCCAGCTCGATGCGGACGACTCCCGTCAGACGCCTGGCCTCGTCGTCGCCGATGATCCGGACCCCCAGCGCTCGGCGCACCCAGTCGAGATCGTCGTTGAACGAGCGCGCCGCGGCAGGCGTGGCGTACACCTGGAGGCCAGCCCGTCGATGCGCTTCGACGGCCCACTGCGACGGCCCGCCGCCCATGGTGACGCCGGTCAGGAGAAGCGGCGCTCCGGCCTCGGTCGCCTGGCGGATCTTCCGCCGCACGATCATCGTCGGCGAAGGCATGACGAGCCGGAGGCCGTTCTCGAGGCTGAGGCCGGACCGGAAGAGGAAGACGTCCTGGGTTCCGGTGCCGATGTCGATCGTGAGGATCTGCATGGCCTGCGCGGATTCTACGCCTCGTCGTTCCGAGCGCGGCGAGGTATCGACGAGACGCGGGAAGCGCAACCCGCCTTCGGGCCCGAAGGCGACGAAACAACGGCGGGCCTGAGGGCTCGCCCGCCGTTGGGGTTCGATGCTCGCCGAGGCTCTGGTTGCGCGAGGCTCGGAAGACGACTTTGCCGGGTGGCGCCCGTCAGGGAGGGCCGGGCGGGGACGTCGGAGGCTGGATGGCCCCTGATGCCGCAAACAGCCTAAGGGATGGTCGGCTGCCAGTCGGGTTCGATGTCGCGGGCGGGATGATTCGTCAGGTTGACGAGGTCCTGCCCGACGGTGGTCATGCGGTAGATCTCGGGCTGCTGGTCGACGGTCGAGGTGAAGGCGAGGTAGTTCCCGTCGGCCGAGAAGGCCGGGTTCTTGTTGCCAGCGGAGAAGGTCAGGCGCTTCCAGCCGCGCGGGTCCGCCACCGGCACGATGTAGATCTCGTTCGAGCCGGGCTCGAACCAGGTGAAGGCGATCAGGTCTCCCAGCGGCGACCAGTCGAGATGATCGACGTTGATGATCCGGTCGGAGCGATCGAAGCGGGTCCCGCCGCCGCCCGATCCGCCGATGTAGATGCGGCCGCCGGCGCCGCGGATCTTGGCGATGACCGCGATCTGATTGCCGTCGTGCGACCAGGTGGGGCTGGACTGCGGTGGGAAGTTCGGGTCCATCGTAATGCGGTTAGCGACGCCGGGGACGCACGGATCCGGGGAGGCGGGGCAGTCGATGGGCATGACGTACACGAATCCCAGCGTGTCGTTGCGGAAGCTGGTGAAGGCGATCGAATTCCCGACGGGCGACCAGGCGCCCTCGATGTCGTCGCCCGGGCTCTGGGTCACGTTGTGCGGATTGGAGCCGTCGGCGTTGATGACGAAGATGTCGAGGCCGAGGTCGACGCCGAACTGGCCCGTGCCGCCGTCGGCCGTGTACAGGATCCGTCGGCCGTCGGGCGACCAGCGCGGGTTGTGCTTGTCGCCGGGGCCGAACGTGAGCTGAGTCGGATCCGTGCCGTCGGGGTTCATCGTCCACAACTGAAGCGTTCGGCCGTCTTCGCGGTTGCTGACGAAGACGATGCGGCCGCCGCCGCCGAGGAGGGGCGCCGGCGGATTGGTGGCCGTAGGCTCGAAGGTGGGAGTCGGTTGCGGCGTGTCCGTCGGGATCGGCCTGGTGGGCTCGGGTGTCGAGGTGATCTCGATGACGAGCGGCGCGGCCGTGGTCGGGGCGGGCGAGGGCGTACCGCCGCCGATCAGTCCGAGTGCCAGCGCGCCGCCGCCGCCGAGCAGGACTAGGCCGAGGAACGCCGCGCCGCCGAGGGCGTACAGGAGGCCGCGGCCGCCACGGCGTGGCGGCGCGGCGGCGACGGCGGCCGCCGCCGACGGCGAGCGGATGGTCTCGAGCGCCAGCTCGCCGCGCAACGCCGCTAGGAAGGTGGCGACGTCGGGAAAGCGGTCCTCCATGTCGATCGCCATGGCGCGCTCGAGGGCGGCGTCGACGTGCGGCGGCACCGACGGATTGATCGACGAGGCCGGACGCAGGTGCTCCTTGTTGAGCATGCGCTCGATGCTGTCCGGCGGCGACTGGCGCGTGATCAGGGCGTACAGTGTCGCGGCGAAGGCGTACTGATCGCTGCGGGCGTCGGTGCGTGCTCCGCCGTACTGCTCGGGTGGCGAGTACCCGGGAGTCAGACCGCGGGCGCCGGTCGTCGTCGCCACCTGGTCGTGCTCGAAGATCTTGGCGATGCCGAAGTCGACCAGGACCAGCGTGCCGTCCGGCTGGACCTTGACGTTGGACGGTTTGATGTCGCGGTGGATGATAGGCTGCGGCCGGGTGTGCAGGTAGGTCAGCGCGCTGGCCATGTCGGCGGCCCAGCCCAGAACCTCGTCGAGGGTGGGCGGCTTCTGGTGGGCGCGGGCGTGCAGGTCGATGCCCTCGATGTAGTCCATGACCAGGTACTGCTGGCCCTCGAGGACGAAATGGTCGGTGACCCGCGGCAGGTGGGGATGGCGCAGCTTGGCCAGCAGCTGCGCTTCCTTGTAGAACTGTCTCTCGGCCTCGGGGCTGGCGTTGAGGTTCTCTTTGACCGCCACCCGGAGGTTGAGCGTCTGGTCGTAGGCCAGGTAGACGGCGCCCATCCCGCCGCGGCCGAGCTTGTCTTCAATCCGGTAGCGGCCGGCCAGCAGGGATCCGGGCTGCAGGGGCATGGGCTGGATTGTATAGCGGAAGACAGAGGCGGGTCAATCAGGACGAGAGAGGGAGGTGCCGGCGCGACGAGGCAGTCTCCGGCGTCCTGAGCCTGTCGAAGGACGCCGGAGAAGGGCGGGAACGGCGCGCTTCAACCCTTCGCTTCGCTCAGGGCAGGCAAGCTCAGCGCGCCTGCGCGCTTCGACAAGCTGAGCACGGGGCGGACAGGAGCAGGAAGACCTACGCCGACTGACCTCTGTCGCATGTCACGCCGAATTTCGAAAACGGCGGCTATAATAACTTGGCGCCGGCATGAGCAGCGCGTCGCGAAGGGCCTCGATGATCTCGAACGGAGCGTCCCCCGACCTCTCCCTCCTGGATCCCGTCCTCTTCGACCGCGCCCCCGGAGGTCGAAGCCAACTCCTGCCGACCCTGCTCGAGGCGCAGCGCATCTACGGTTTCGTCCCCGCGCCCGTAGCCGAAGCCGTCGGTCGCGCGCTGCGCGTTCCCCTGGCCGAGATCTACGGTGTGCTGGAGTTCTACTCCATGCTCTACACGCGGCGGACCGGCCGGCGAATCGTCCGCGTGTGCACGAGCCCGCTGTGTTCTCGCCACGGCTCCGAGCGCGCGCTGCACGCTGCGGCGGAGCACGTCGGGGCGGAGCCGGGCGTCCCGAGCGCCGACGGCGAGTGGATGGTCGAGGAAGCGCCGTGTCTCGGGCTGTGCGATCTGGCGCCGGCGGCCCTCGTGGGGGAGACGCCCGTCGGCGGCATCGACATCGACTCGCCCTCGTCGTGGATCCGTTCGCCTGTCGCCGCGCCTCTGGGACGTGTCGGAGGCGAGCCGCGCTGGCTGACCGGTCGCTGCGGCGCGCAGGCTCCGGACGACGTCGAGGCCTACGCGGCCAGCGGCGGCTACCGCGGCCTGCGCCGCGCCCTGAGCGACCTGACCCCTTCCGACGTCGTCGCCGAGATCAAGCGCTCCGGGCTCGTCGGCCGCGGCGGGGCGGCGTTCCCGACCGGCACGAAGTGGGAGATGACCGCCGCCGCGCCCGGCGACACGCGTTACGTCGTCTGCAACGCCGACGAGTCCGAGCCGGGAACGTTCAAGGACCGCCTCCTGCTCGAGGGGGATCCGCTCTCGGTGCTGGAGGGCATGACGATCGCCGGCTACGCCATCGGCGCACGCCGCGGCTACCTCTACATCCGCGGCGAATACCCGCGCGCTCAGGAGATCGCTCGCCGGGCGATCATGGCTGCGACCGCCGCCGGCTATCTCGGTCCGAAGATCCTCGGCACGGACGTTTCGTTCGAGGTCGAAGTTCGTTCCGGCGCCGGGGCCTACATCTGCGGGGAGGAGACGGCGCTGTTCGAGTCGATCGAGGGCAAACGCGGCTTCCCGCGCCTCAAGCCGCCTTACCCGACGACGCACGGGCTGTTCGGCAAGCCGACGGCGATCAACAACGTCGAGACGCTGGCGGCGGCCGCGTGGATCGTCGCCAATGGCGCCGACGCCTACCGCGCCGTCGGGACCCGGGACTCCCCGGGTTCCAAGTTGTTCTGCCTCTCCGGCGATGTGGCGGAGCCGGGAGTGTACGAAGTCCCTTACGGAACGACTCTCCGTACCTTGATCGGCATGGCGGGCGGCGTGCGCGGCGAGCTTCAGGCGGCGCTGCTCGGGGGCGCCGCCGGCGCGTTCGCCGGGCCGGAACACCTCGATGTGCCGATGAGCTTCGAGGGCCTGCGCGCCGCCGGGCTGCCGCTGGGCTCGGGCGTGGTGTCGGTCTTCCGCCGCGAGCACGACCTGCGCGAGACGCTGCTCAGCCTGGCGCGCTTCTTCGCGCACGAGTCGTGCGGCAAGTGCTTCCCGTGCCAGCTTGGCACGCAACGCCAGCTCGAGATCGTGGAGCGCATCGCCGCCGGCGCGGCGGGGGCGTCGGAGGTGGAGGCGCTGGAAGACGTCGGCTTCACCATGACCCATGCCTCGCTGTGCGGCCTGGGGATGACGGCCGCGACGGCGATCCACTCGGCCACGACGCGCTGGCCCGAGCTGCTCGGCGACGGACGGGGTGCGCGATGACGGATAACGGGTCGGGCGGCGCGGTCGAGGTCCGCTGGCTCGAGTACCGCGGGCGCTGGCAAGCGGTCGAGGCCGAGGTCATCGAGGAAGCCCTGGTCACGATCTTCGTCAACGGCCGCGAACTGGCGACGATCATGTGCACGCCGCGCGACCAGGAAGCACTGGCGCTTGGCTTCCTGAAGAACGAAGGCCGCCTGGAGGGCCTGGACGAGGTCGTCCTGACGCACGTCAGCCGTGACGGGTGCTGCGTCGATGTCTGGCTGCGGCATCCGGTCGAGCCGCCCCGGCGACAGATCGTGACCTCCGGTTGCGGAGGCGGCGTGACCTTCGACGATCCGTCCCGGGCCCTGCCGCCACTGACGGAAGACCTGCGTCTGACGCCCGAGCGGCTGGTCGATCTCCTCAACGCCTTGCATCATCCGGGAAGCCTGCACGCACGAACGCGCGGCGTCCACGCCGCCGGGCTCGCCGACGGGGAGCGCATCCTGGCGAGCGTCGAGGACGTCGGCCGGCACAACACGATCGACAAGCTGACCGGGCTGTGCCTGCGGCGGGGGATCGAGACCCGCGGGCGGGCGCTGCTGGCCACCGGACGCGTGTCCTCGGAGATGCTGCGCAAGGGGGCGCTGATGGGCTGCCCGATCATCGCCTCGCGCAACTCGCCGACCTCGCTCTCGGTGCGCATGGCCGAGGCCTGGAACATCACGCTCGTCGGGTACGTCCGCCGCGACTCGCTGCGCGTCTATGCCCACCCGGAGCGCCTGGGGCGCGCGACCGAGATCACCGCCGCGGCGACCGAGGTGGCCGGCCGTGGCTGAGGCGCTGCGATTGACGATCGACGGGCGCGAGGTCGTCGTCCCGGCCGGGACAACGATCCTGGACGCGGCGCGGTCGGCGGGAATCGACATCCCGGTACTGTGTTACTTCGAGCACACGACGGCCAACGGCCTGTGCCGGCTGTGCGTGGTCGAGACGGAAGGCGGGCGGGGCCTGCAGGCGGCTTGCGTCACGGAGCCGCGCGACGGCGCCGTTGTCCACACCCGCTCGGAGAACGTCGACCGGGCGCGGCGAACGATCCTCGAGATGCTGGCGGCGAGCGTCGATCTGTCGGAGGCCCCCGAGGTGCAGCGCCTGGTCGAAACGTATCGGGCGCAGCCCGAACGGTTCGCCGACGCCGAGACCCGGCGGCCGCCGCTGCTCGACGACAATCCGATGTACATCCGCGACTACGCCAAATGCGTCCTGTGCTGGCGTTGCGTTCAGGTGTGCGCCGAGGACGCCCAGTACACCTACGCCATCAACTTCACCGGCCGCGGGTTCCACACCTCGATCGGAACGTTCTTCGACCAGCCGATGCCGCAGACGACATGCGTCTTCTGCGGCCAGTGCGTCGGCGTGTGTCCCACCGGTGCTCTCAAGGGCAAGCGCGAGTTCCTCCTCGAGCAGGGGTTGGCGCCGGAGGAGATCTTCGCCGCCACGCGCGCCCCGCGCCGCGGCGGCCGGCGCACGATGGGAGGGGCCGATGATTCAGCCTGACCGTACCGTCACCACGACCTGCCCCTACTGCGGCGTCGGTTGCCAGGTCGAACTCCACGTCCGCCAGGACATCGTGTATCGCGTCGACGGGCGTTTCGACAGCCCGGTCAACCGCGGCCAGTTGTGCGTCAAGGGCCGCTTCGGCTACGACTACATCCACGCGCCGGACCGCCTGACCCGGCCGCTGGCGCGAGCCGGCCGCGATCGACCGCTGCGTCCCGTGGGCTGGCAGACGGCGCTCGACATCGTCGGCGAGCGGATCGGCGCGCTGCGCCGCGAGTCGGGCCCCGACGCCCTGGCCTTCCTGACCTCGGCCAAGTGCACCAACGAGGAGAACTACCTGCTCCAGAAGCTGGCGCGTGGTGTGGTCGGGACGAACAACGTCGACCACTGCGCCCGTCTCTGACACTCCAGCAGCGTGGCCGGTCTGGCCACCACGCTCGGCTCGGGGGCGATGACCAACAGCATCGACGACATCGTCGACGCCGAGGTCCTGCTGGTCGTCGGCAGCAACACGACCGAAGCCCACCCGGTCATCGCGCTGCGCATGAAGGCCGCCGTGCGCAGGCACGGGGCGCGGTTGATCCTGATCGACCCGCGCGCCGTCGAGCTGGCCGATTTCGCCGAGCTGCATCTGCGTCCCCGGCCCGGCACGGATGTCGCCGTGCTGAACGCGCTGGCGCACGTCATCCTGGCCGAAGGACTGGCGAACCGCGGCTTCATCGAGGCGCGAACCGAAGGGATCGAGGCGCTGGAGGCGGCCGTGGCCGCGTGGACGCCGGAGAGGGCGGAGGCGGTGTCGGGCGTTCCGGCGGGGTTTATTCGCCAGGCCGCGCGAATCTACGCCAGCGCCCGCCAGGCGGCGATCTTCTGGGCGATGGGCGTGACACAGCACGTCAGCGGCACCGACAACGTCAAGGCGCTGTCGAACCTGGCCCTGCTGTGCGGTCACCTCGGACGCCGGGGCACAGGGCTCAACCCACTGCGGGGACAGAACAACGTGCAGGGCGCGTGCGACATGGGCGGCCTGCCGAACGTTTTCCCCGGCTACCAGGCGGTATCGTCCGACGAGGCGCGGCAGAAGTTCGCTGCCGGATGGGGCATTCCCCTCGAGCGGCTGAGCGCCACGCCGGGCCTGACGGTGACCGAAGTCATGGATGCCGCGCTGGAGGGGAGCGTACGCGGGCTCTACATCCTGGGCGAGAACCCGATGCTTTCCGACCCGAATCTGAATCACGCCCGACAGGCACTGGCGGCGCTCGACTTCCTCGTCGTCCAGGACATCTTCCTCAACGAGACGGCAGCGCTGGCGGATGTCATCTTGCCGGGCGTGAGCTTCGCCGAGAAATCCGGCACGTTCACCAACACCGAGCGACGCGTGCAGATGGTCCGGCCGGTCGTCTCTCCCCCGGGCGAATCGCGTCAGGACTGGCGGATCCTCCAGGAAGTGGCGGCGAAACTGGGGGCGCGCTGGGAGCTCCACGGACCGGCCGAGGTTTTCGATGAGATGGCCCGTCTCACGCCGTCCTATGCCGGGATGTCCCATCGTCGGCTCGAAGATGGCGGTCTGCAGTGGCCCTGCCCGACCCCGGACCATCCGGGGACGCCCATCCTGCACGTCGAGCGCTTCACGCGCGGCCGCGGGCTGTTCGTGGCTGTGGACTACCAGCCCCCGGCCGAAGAGCCCGACGCCGCTTATCCCTTCATCCTCTCGACCGGTCGGATGCTGTTCCACTGGCACGGTGGCACGCTGAGCCGGCGCTCGCCCGGACTGGAGGCGCTGGCCCCTGCGGCCGAGGTCGAGATTCAGCCGGACGATGCGGCCACACTGGGAGTGACCGATGGCGACTTGGTCGAGGTGCGATCGCGGCGCGGCGAAGTTCGCGCCCGGGCGAGACTCACCGAGCGCTCGCCGCGCGGCACGGTCTTCATGACGTTCCACTTCGCTGAGGCGGCGGCCAATCTACTGACGATCGACGCCGTCGACCCGGTGGCGAAGATCCCTGAGTTCAAAGTGGCCGCCGTCAGCGTGCGGAAGGTTGCGGAACCGGCCCCGGCGTAACCCGCCGCCTGTGACATGCGCATTCGGGGCGCGGCGACCGTCGCGCCCTTCGTTTTCCGGCCGGCCTGGCGAAGCGCCGCCGACGCCGGGAGCCTCAGATGCCCAGCCCGAGGCCCCAACGCTCGATCTCGGGCAGCAGCTCGTGCGCTGTCAGATCGAGTTGGAGGGGCGTGATCGAGACCATGCCGGCGGCCACCGCGCCGATGTCGGTGTCGGGCTCGCCGACTCCGGTCGGCGCCTCGCCGCCGATCCAGTAGTAGGGGCGCCCGCGCGGATCGTCGCGGCGGACGAGGGCGTCGCGGTAGACGCGCAGCCCCTGCCGCGTGAGGGCGATGCCGCGCATCGCCTCGAGCGGTCCGTACGGGACGTTGAGGTTGAGCAGCAGACCGCGCGGCATCGGTCGGGCGAGGATCTGGCGCGTGAGCCGCGCTGCGACCTCTGCCGCGGCCGTGTAGTCGAGCGGACCGGGATGGCCTTCGGGCGAGTCGAGCGACACCGCCAGGCCCGGCAGGCCCGAGATGGCGGCTTCCATGGCGGCGGTCACCGTGCCGCTGTACGTCACGTCGTGGCCGAGGTTGGCATGTGGGTTGATTCCGGAGACGACGGCCTCGATCGGCGATTCGACCAGGCCGAGGATCGCCAGCGCGACGCAGTCGGAGGGGGCGCCGTCCGTCGCCAGGGCGGGGAAGCCATCGGCGATCTGCGTCGGCCAGACGCGGAGCGGGCGGTGCATCGTCTTGACGTGGCCCGAGGCCGACCAGTTGCGATCCGGTGCCACGACCGTCACGGTCGCGACCTGGCGCAGGGCGCGCGCCAGGGCGAGTAGCCCGGGCGCGGTCACCCCGTCGTCATTGGTGACCAGGATGTGCATCGGCGCGGCTCCGAGGGCGGCCGGATTGTACCGCCTTGCGTTCCGACTCCGGGGCGGCGAAAGGGATGGCGCGGGCGGGGGGAGCCGTGGTATCATGCTATGGCTGACGGGCGTTATCCTTCATCCGGCCCGGCAGGCCTGGTCTTATTGCAGCGTCGACCGTGGACATGTTTCGGCTTCGGCCGTCGCCTGGCGGGGAGCCGGCCGAAGCTGAAGCGAGAGCAAGGCCACGGGGTGAGCGCCGGAGATCAGGCGCTCACCCCGTTTGCGTTCTGGTCGAGGGTTGCGATGAGCGTGGAGTTCTTCGTTCGAATCGCCGGCATGCTGGTGCTTGCCATCGGCGGCATCTATCTGGGCGTCTACCTCAGTCGGCTGGCGGACGGCCCGTCGCAGCTGTACGCGGCGGCCTTCGCGCTGGTCGGGGCGCTGATGGGGCTGGTCGTCACGCCTTTCGTCACGACCCGTCCGCTGCGCATGCTGCGAGCGAGGGCGCGGCAGACCTCGCTCCAGTCGCTGCTGGCGGCGACCCTGGGGCTGATCGTCGGCCTGGTCGTGGCGGCGCTGATCGCCTTCCCGATGTCGTTGCTGCCGGCGCCGTTCGGCTCGGTGCTGCCGTTCGTCGGCGCGCTGGTCTTCGGTTACTTCGGCGCGGCGATCTTCGTGCTGCGCCAGAACGACATCTTCGGGCTGGTGCGCGTCCGCCCGATCCCGACCGAGACGCTTGGGCTGCCGGCCGACAACGGCCGCAGCGTGCTGCTCGACACCAGCGTCATCATCGACGGCCGGATCGCCGACGTGGCGCGCACCGGCTTCCTGCCGGGAGCGATGGTCGTGCCGTCGTTCGTGCTCAACGAACTGCAGCATATCGCCGACTCGGGCGATGGGCTGCGGCGCCAACGCGGCCGCCGCGGCCTCGACATCCTCAATCGTCTGCAGAAGGACAGCATGATCGCCTTCCGCATCTCCGACCTCGACGTGGAAGGCGTACGCAACGTCGACGACAAACTGGTCATCCTGGCCAAGCAGCTGCGAGCGCCGATCCTGACCAACGACTACAACTTGAACCGGGTCGCCGAGTTGCAAGGTGTGCGCGTGCTCAACATCAACGAGCTGGCCAACGCCGTCAAGGCGATCTACATCCCGGGCGAGTCGCTCGAGGTGCGCGTCATCCAGGAGGGGAAGGAGCCGGGCCAGGGAGTCGGCTACCTCGACGACGGGACGATGGTCGTGGTCGAGGACGGACGGGCCTATATCGATCGCACGCTGCCGGTGATGGTCACCAAGGTGCTGCAGACCGCCGCCGGCCGCATGATCTTCGCCCGCCCGGAAGGCTAGGCGCGGCATGGCGCAGCGCATCTACAACACGCTGAGCCGGACGACCGAACCCTTCGAGCCGCTGGAGCCGGGGCGGGTCCGCCTGTACGTCTGCGGCCCGACGGTCTACGCCAAGGCGCACGTCGGCCACGGCATGTCGGCGGTCGTGTTCGACGTCGTGCGCCGGTTCCTCGAGTACCGCGGCTACCAGGTCCGGCACGTCATGAACTACACCGACGTGGAGGACAAGATCATCCGGCGGGCGGCGGAGCTGGGCGTCAGTCCCGAGGCGCTGGCGGCGCAGCATCAGCGGGAATACGAGGAGCACCTGCGGGCACTGAACATCGAGCTGCCTCATGTGCGACCGCAGGCGTCGCAGGAAATCGACACCATCGTGCGCATGATCGAGGGTCTGATCGCCGCCGACTTCGCCTACCGCGTCGACGGGGACGTTTACTTCCGCGTGGCACGCGATCCGGACTACGGACGTCTCTCCGGCCGGCGGCCGGAGGAGATGCGCGCCGGCGCCCGGCTGGAGATCGACGAGCGCAAGGAGGACCCGGCCGATTTCGCGCTGTGGAAGGCGGCCAGGCCGGGCGAGCCCGCCTGGCCGAGCCCGTGGGGGCCGGGTCGGCCGGGGTGGCACATCGAGTGCTCGGCGATGAACCTGCGTTACCTGGGGGAGCAGATCGACATTCACGGCGGCGGCAACGACCTGATCTTCCCGCACCACGAGAACGAGATCGCCCAGACCGAGAGCCTGACGGGCAAGCCCTTCGCCCGCACCTGGATGCACAACGGCATGCTCCAACTGAAGGGCGAGAAGATGTCGAAGTCGCTCGGCAACCTTGTGACGATCGAGGAGTTCCTGGCGCGCCACGAGGCCGACGTGTTCCGGTTGATGGTGCTCCATTCGCATTACCGCAGCCCGCTGACGTACAGCGACGAGGTCGTGCAGCAGGCCGAAGCAGCGCTGGAGCGGTTGCGGAGCGCGCTGCGCCCGGCGCGGCCGGCCGGGGCCGGCCCGGAGGTGGGGGAGATCCTGAGGCGCGAGGCCGAATCGGCCCGGCAGCGCTTCGTGGAGGCGATGGAAGACGATTTCAACACCTCGTCGGCGCTGGCGGCGATCTTCGACCTGGTGCGGGCGATCAACCTGGCGCGGGACGCCGGGGCCGACGAGGCGACGTTGCACCTGGGGCAGGAAGTGCTGCGCGAACTGACGGGCGTGCTCGGCCTGCGCCTGGAGCGGCGCGCCGTCGGCGGTGGAGACAGCACGCGCTACATCGACCTGCTGGTCGAGGTGCGCGACGAACTGCGCCGGGCCCGCCAGTGGGCGCTGGCCGATCGAATCCGCGACCGCCTGGCGGCGGAGGGCGTCGTTCTCGAAGACGACCCCAACGGGACGCGCTGGGAGCGGCGATGAAGCGGCGGGCGTCCCGGTCGGTCGCCGTGCGGCCGGGGCGCGAGGAAACCGAGCTGGTCCTCGGCCGGGGCGCCGTGCTGGAAATCCTGCGCGCCGGCCGGCGAAGGGTCGAGTGCGTCCTAGTGGCGGAGGGAGTTCGCGAGACGGAGGTCGTCGCCCGCATTGTGGCGATGGCCGCGGAGCGGGGCATCCCTCTCGAACGGGCGCGCCTCGACGAATTGGAACGCGGCGGAGAGAAGTCGCATGGTATCGCAGCCGAAGTCTCCCCCTTTCCCTACGAGACGGTCGAGGACATCCTGGGCGAAGCCGGCCGACGCGGCGAGGCTCCCCTCGTCGTTCTCCTCGACGAAATGCAGGACCCGCAGAACTTCGGGACTTTGCTGCGCACGGCGGAGGCGGCCGGGGTCCATGGGGTGATCGTCCCCTACCGGCGGACGGCGGGGGTCACGCCGGCAGTGGTGCGGTCTTCGGCCGGCGCCAGCGAGCACCTGCGGATCGCGGCCGAAAACCTCGCCCGGGCGGTCGAGAGGCTTCGGGAGGCTGGCGTGACCGTCGTTGCCCTCGAAGCGCATCCCGCGGCGGCGCCGCTGGATGCGCTGGACCTGACTCGGCCGCTGGGTCTCGTCGTCGGCAGCGAAGGCGGGGGCATTCGTCGTCTTGTCCGCGAGCGGTGCGACACCTCGGCCTGGCTCCCGCTGCAGGGGCGCGTCGGCTCGCTGAATGCCGCCGTCGCCGGGTCGATCGCCCTGTATCTGGCGTGGTCGAGGCGTCGCGGATCGGCGTCGCGAGGCGAAGGGATTGACGCTCTGCGGAAAGCCTGATAGCATGTTCGTTCCGGAAGGTGCAACCGCGCCGGGCGGGCCCTTCGGCGGGACGCAGGGCAAGCCGGGCGCGTTTTTGCCGTGCCGACGTAGCTCAACGGCAGAGCAACCGCCTTGTAAGCGGTAGGCTATGGGTTCAACTCCCATCGTCGGCTTCTCCCGGAGCGCTCGGCTCTTGGCGATGGGCCAGCGGCGCCGAGACTCGGCGCCGGCGGCGGGTCGGCAATGCTGGGCGGTTACCCAAGTGGCCAAAGGGGGCTGACTGTAAATCAGCTGGCGTACGCCTTCGGAGGTTCGAATCCTTCACCGCCCACCAGGGAGTCGTCGGCCGTCAGCCCTCAGCCGTCAGCCCGGGCCGTGGCTGACCGCTGAGCGCTGATGGCTGAGGGTTGACCGCCCTCATAGCTCAGGTGGCAGAGCACACCCTTGGTAAGGGTGGGGTCATGGGTTCAAATCCCATTGAGGGCTCCAGCTAACAACAAGCCCGTCTGGGTTCCGCCCCAGCGGGTTTGGGAGGAGAGAAGCGATGTCGAAGCAGAAGTACGAACGGACGAAGCCGCACATGAATGTGGGGACGATGGGGCACATCGACCACGGGAAGACGACGCTGACGGCGGCGATCACGAAGTGGTGCCAGTTG